>Ga0182746_1000555_pt1 | contig 48269 bp, 45 predicted proteins | sample eDN3rd30CBELigOP_FD_128881 | JGI IMG/M metagenome (GOLD analysis project Ga0182746, IMG submission 128881) | Enriched Organic Plus compost microbial communities from Emeryville, California, USA - eDNA 3rd pass 30_C BE-Lig OP (version 2) (version 2) ...
GTGGGAAAGGTCAAGGGTATATAAACGCCCCCTCCCGCAGGCCTTTGCCCTCCGGCGCCCTTGACCCGATTCCCCCGCCTTGCGTTCGGTGGCCTAAGCGGTGAAAATGCCTTGGTGCGTGCAGATTTAAAAACAAGGCTACTGAAATGAACCGATACGAGCCGATAAGAACCAATAGTGAGCCGATACCGAAATGTTGGTCGTGTGTATACGGGGGGTACGAAAAAAGCCATCCGTTTCGGGGATGGCTTGTGCTTTATTGTGAGAATTTTTAATCAAAGCTTTTCGATTTCTTTTATAGTCAGCTTGGTGAACTTGGCTATTTGTTCAATCGAGATACCATCTTTTTTCATTTCGCGTGCGATGGCAATGGCTTCTTCACGCTTCCCCCTATTTTTTTCCCTATCCAATAATAACTGTTCTATACCCATGGTATCCTTCCTTTCTGTTAATTTTTCTACCTCTTGTTCAAAGATAGTATTTACTTCTGAATTATCAAAGCGCACATAGTAGCGCAGGAAATTCATCAGTCCCCTGATTTTTCCCTTGGCTATTCTACGGATAAGCAATTCACGGGCCAACTGGATTTTTACCCGCAATAAAGCCTCATCACTTTGACTGCCGTTGTTTAGGTTTTTCCCCACAAATGCTGCCTTGGCAGTTAAGACGACCAAGGCAAACGGATTGTTGCTTGCCAAAAGGGCTTCATCGTCCTGTTCGGCAATTTTGTACATATTAAACCTATACGAGATGCCTGTACCCATAAACTCTTCCTCATAGGTATTCGGTCTCGGTTTTTTGCTCGCCTCCGTCAGGATGGCATATGCAGAAATGCGCTTATGGTATTTATCAAGTATCCGGTAATAATAGGTGAACATCCGCAAGGAGAAATCCCTGCGGTAAGTGCCCTGAACTTCCACATGGATTAAAACCCATTCCTCCTTGCCGTCATGGGTGTACACCTGTGCCAGCTTGTCAACCACTTTGGGGGCAAACTCATCATCTTCTGGAGGGAATAACTGCTCCAGTTCCTTGTCGAGGAACGTGATGCCCCTGCTTAGGTCAAAAACCCTGTCCGCATCGGGATGCAGGAAGCGGAGGAAATCGTCAAAAACGTCTTCCAAAATCCCTTTCCATAGGTAATCATCTTTTTGCTTCATTGTTTTGCTTGGTTGTAAGTGGTAAAAATATGAATAATTTTCGGTCACATTCCTGCCAGCCGCTTCTGCAAGGCCTCCATGTCGCTACCGATCCGCGTGTCCAGCAGCTTGGCATAGTGCTGGGTGGTCTTGATGCTGGTGTGCCCCAGCATTTTGGAAACCGTTTCGATAGGCACGTTGTTGGCCAGTGTCACCGTGGTGGCGAATGTGTGCCGCGCCATGTGGAATGTCAGCTTTTTGGTGATGCCGCACAGGTCGGCAATCTCTTTCAGGTAGCTGTTCATCTTTTGGTTGCTCAATACCGGAAGAACCAATCCCTTTGCTACGCATGAGGGATAGTCTGCATAGCGCCCGATGATTTCCAAGGCTTGCGGAAGCAGCGGGATGTTGGAGGAAGTTTCCGTTTTCTCCCGGCTGGTCAATGCCCACAATCTACCGTCAATACCCTTGGCGATGTCCGTCTTTTGCAGTTTCCGTACATCGGCGTATGACAGCCCCGTATAGCAGCAGAACACGAAGATGTCGCGCACATGAGAAAGCCTTGTTATGGAAAATTCCTTTTGGGCTATCCTGTCCAGTTCATCGGGCGTGAGAAATTCCTTTTCCCTTGGCTTGGCCTTCGTTTTGTAGAACGCAAAGGGGTTTTCCGTAATCCATCGGTGGGCAAGACACTGATTTATGATTTTACGCAGGTGCTTCATGTATTTGGCTGCCGACACCGCACTGCACCCCATGTCAGAGCGCAGGAAAAACTCATAACCCGTGATGAACGCATGGTCGATGCGCTGGATGTCGATGTCCGTTTCACCATGGCATTTTTCCAAATAGAAGGTCAGGTGTGCAACAGAAGTGTTGTAGCCTTTCAGCGTGTTGGGTTTAAAGCCTTTCCCAAGCAACGCTTCCATCTTCCGGTTGTGTTCGGTAAACGTTTCCATCAAATACCGCCGCTGCACGTCTTTGCCAAGGTACTTTAGTTTCAGCGTTTCGGCAGTGATTTCCGCGCCGTCCTTTACGAGTTGCAGGTGGGCATCGGCCACTTTCCGTTCCAGTGTGTCGAGGTAGGCATTCAGGTTACGGATTTCTTCTTTCGTTCCCTTGGCACGGTTAGCCTTGGCGTTCCACCGCGCGGGGTCACACTCACGGCCAGTGGATATTTCCTTGGGTTCACCGGCCACGGTGATACGCATGTAAATGGGTTTTGCACCAACAACATAGTTTTTTGGTTTCTTCAAGTAGAAGAGCAAGGAATAATTTGTACTCATGATAACACATCATTTAAGTGAAACAAAACCGAGTCCCGACTTTCGGGACGAGCTCTGCATCGCCGTTAAAAAGCAATTTTTTACCGATGCAAATTAGCCTTGCAGCCTATGGTAGTCAAGATGTTTAGTTATTGAACAGGTTGTCGTTCAACAACTTAATGTGCTTTCAGTGAGTAGCGGTAGGTCAGGGATTGACTCACTGAATTACTCACTGTTTTTATGCGAATAATTGAATGAATCAAGATGCTGTAAAAAACAAAAAGCCTGCAAACGTTTAATTTGCAGGCTTTTGTATGTTTTGACTTCAAGATGTGTAGCCCGTAGGGGAATCGAACCCCTGTTTCAAGAATGAAAATCTTGCGTCCTAACCCCTAGACGAACGGGCCAATTTTTATTATTTTGAAAACCCCCTGTGGATTTTCGGTCTGCAAAGATAGGAGTATTTCCATTCGTTGCAAGAATTTTTTTACAGAAATTATACTTCTTTACGAAACATCACTAGTTGACGACAAAAAGGGCCTCTTCACGCATTACATACTGTCCCGCAGCGCTCGTAGTTGGGTGATTTCTACTCGTCGCATCCAATAAGCTGAAGCCATTTTTTACCAGCAGATCTTGAACTTCTTCAAAGGTATAGAGCGTAAATCCATAGGCGGTAAAAGGAAGCTGCTCCATAAATGCTTTGGTAGCAATTGCTAGGCAAAAGGTTCCCCCCGGTTCAAGTATCCGTCTGATTTCCGCTAGTTGTATAGCTGGATTTTTCCAAAAATACAACGTATTAACCGTAAATATTTTATTGAATTTTGCATCAGGAAAAGGATAATGTGTTCCGTCTGTCCATTCAAATGCTACTCGCCCTCCGGCGATGTAATCACTGTTGATTTCTCTGGCAGTGGAAACCATCGTCTCCGATATATCCAAACCTGTATAGTGGATGTTGGTTCCCTTTGAGAGCACATATTCAGCAAAGCGCCCATTCCCCGGCCCGATTTCCAGCACGCCATCTCCGTCTTTGCATTTGAGCAGATCGACAGCGTAACGGGTCATGTCGGCGTTACTGACATTCATATGAGCTGCCGTTTTAATGCCCGCTTCTCCTTCTGGTTTTGCCAGTTGGGCTGCAATTGCCCGAAAGTCGATTTCTTCGCTCATAACGTTATCGTTTGTCTACACTGTATTTACCCGGACCTATAAATGCAAAACCCAGAAAGACGATTCCTATCTCGATTGCGTGTGATGCGCCTTTTAAGCCATCTCCCGCACCTAAGTGATGGAGGGAAGCAACCAGCATGGTAAAAGCCATGATTAATGCAACAGGCCTGAAAAAGAGTCCGATGAGAAAGAATATTCCACCCAACGTCTCGGCTAAGGCAGCGAGCAATCCCCATACCAAAGGGAGGAAAGTAATACCGACCTCGCCCATCGCACTACCAACTCCTTCCCATAGTTTGGGACCACCTAATAATTTCGGATACCCATGCATGATGAACATCACACCCAGACCGATCCGGACAAGCAGGATACCTGTATTCTTAAAATTGCTCAATGACGATAGTGCAGCCATACTGTTTTGTGATTTTGAATGATGATATGTGAATTTTTCTTCCCGTTATTTTATTCCGCGCAAATTGACTTATCTTTGCGCAAAGATGCAAACGGCATGCTTCATTTTTCTGTAAAATTGAATAGTTTGCCTACTAAATAACAACAATACATTGAGTAACATTACTTTTCCTTTCAAACGTTATACCATCACCTCGGCGTTGCCTTACGCCAACGGTCCACTGCACATCGGGCATCTTGCAGGTGCCTATATCCCTGGGGATATCTACGTACGCTTTTTACGCCTTAACGCCAAAGACGTCGTATATGTATGCGGTTCGGATGAGCACGGTGCGGCCATTACCATCAAAGCCAAGAAGGAGGGGACAACACCTCAGGCCATTATCGACAAGTATCACGCACAGATTAAGGAAAGCTTTGAGCAATTCGGGATTTCCTTTGATATTTATCACCGCACGTCGGAAAAGATCCATCACGAGCTTTCGCAGGAGTTTTTTCTGAATCTGTACGAGAAAGGCGAGTTTATTGAACAGGTAACCGAGCAATATTACGACGAAGAATTCCATCAGTTTCTAGCAGATCGCTACATCACGGGTACTTGCCCCAATTGTAAGAGTGAGGGGGCATATGGCGACCAATGCGAAAAATGCGGTACATCACTTAATCCAACGGATTTAATTAATCCCATTTCGACACTCAGTGGCAAGCCTCCCGTGCTTCGGGAAACCAAGCATTGGTATCTGCCCTTGGATAAATACCAGCCCTGGCTCGAAAAATGGCTGCTGGAAGGAAAAAAAGACGTCCTGAAGCCCAATGTGTACGGGCAATGCCGTTCGTGGCTCAAGTCGGGGTTGCAGCCCCGGTCCATGACACGCGATCTGGATTGGGGCGTGGATGTGCCGCTGGAAGAAGCAAAAGGCAAGAAATTGTATGTTTGGCTGGATGCGCCGATCGGTTATATCTCAGCCACCAAGCAATGGGCATTGGATACCGGAAATGACTGGGAGAAATACTGGAAAAAACAACCGGATGCCGCGGATGATGCGTGTCTGATTCACTTCATCGGTAAAGACAACATTGTCTTCCATTGCATTACCTTTCCGAGTATCCTGCATGCCCATGGCGAATATATATTACCGGAAAATGTGCCGGCCAACGAGTTCCTGAATCTTGAAGGGGATAAGCTTTCTACCTCACGTAACCACGCCGTGTGGCTGCACGAGTACCTGAACGAATTTCCCGGCAAACAGGACGAATTGCGTTATGTACTGACGTCGATCCTGCCTGAGACATCCGATAGTGAATTTACCTGGAGAGACTTCCAGGCACGGGTGAACAATGAACTGGTGGCTATTTTCGGAAACTTTGTAAACAGGGTTTTGGTATTGTCGCACAAGTATTTCGATGGCAAAGTAATGCCCGTGAATCATTTGACGGATACGGATCGCCTGATTTTTTCGGAACTGGAGCGCTATCCCAAACACATCGCAGGTTCAATCACCCAATTCCGTTTCCGAGAGGCATTAGCGCAGTTTATGAACGTTGCCCGTTTGGGTAATAAATATTTAGCCGATTCAGAGCCATGGAAACTCATCAAAACGGATGAGGAACGTGTGAAAACCGTCTTAAACGTGAGTTTGCAGTTGGCTGCCAACCTGGCCATTATGGCACAGCCTTTTTTACCGCGCACTGCACAACGTATGTTCGATATGCTCAACTTTTCTGCCCATGGTTGGCAAGATGCGGGAAGCAATACTTTGTTGCCCGCTGGGCACCAACTGGGAGAGGCACAACTGCTGTTTGAGAAAATAACCGATGAACAGGTAAACGCACAGCTGGCTAAACTCAGCCAGGCAAAGGAAGCCAATGCGAACATAACCAAAGATGTGCCCGAGGCAAAAAATAATATTGTTTTTGAGGACTTCGTGAAGATGGATATCCGTGCTGGAAAAATTCTTGCAGCCGAGAAAGTCGCTAAGACCAAAAAGTTGCTCAAGTTAACAATTGATACGGGCCTTGACGAGCGGACCGTCGTGTCGGGCATCGCGGAATTTTTCAGTCCTGAAGAGATCGTGGGAAGGCAGGTCTCCATCCTGGTAAACCTGGAGCCGAGGGAAATCAAAGGCATTCTGTCGCAGGGGATGATCTTGATGGTGGAAGATGCCGACGGTCGTCTGGATTTTGTAGCCCCCCAAACAACGGTGCAGACCGGAAGTGTAATCCGCTAGCGGTTTTTATTTCAATAACGTAATCACTTCTTTTGCTGCCTTTACGTCATGCACGCGAAGGATCTGGACTCCCTTTGCCAAGAGCAGCGCATGGAGTGCGGTGGTACCATTTAATGCTTCAGCAGGAGTAATGCCTAATTTTTTATAGATCATTGATTTGCGTGAGATGGCACCGAGGATGGGTAACCCATGAATGTGGAGCTCCTCCAGCCGGTTAAGCAGGTCATAATTCTGCTGCAGTGTTTTGGCAAAACCAAAGCCGGGATCCAAAATGAGGTCTTTTACACCCAGACGCCGTAGGGCCGCGATCTGCTTTCCGAAAAACAGATTAACTTCCTCTACCAAATCGGTATAGTCCGTCAGCTGCTGCATGGTGTCCGGAGTACCCCGCATATGCATGAGAATATAGGGCACCTGCAATTCAGCGACTGTGGCGAACATTTGTTCATCTAGCGTGCCTCCGGAGATATCGTTGATAACATGTGCCCCCGCTTCGATAGCGGCGCGCGCCACATCGGCACGGAACGTATCGATGGATAATACGGCTTCCGGAAACCGGGTAGTGATCGCGTCAATTACCGGAAGCAGCCTGCTTACTTCTTCGTCGATACTTACATTGGCTGCCCCTGGGCGCGACGAGTAGGCACCAATATCCAAAAGATCGGCCCCCTCATCCAATAACTTTTCGGCGTGCCGCAAAGCTGCATCGATCGTGTTGTGCCGTCCGCCATCAAAAAATGAATCGGGCGTTACGTTCATTATTCCCATCACTTTGGGCGAGGTGAGATCGATCAGTCGGCCTTGAGCGTTCATACGTCAAATAATAAATGGAAACATGCCAGCAAAGCTAACTAATACCGGCCCCTTACCTGCGGAGAAATGAGAATTTGCCTCCTGCTTCTAATTTCATTACCATGGAAGCCTGGCTTTCCCGATGATCATCCTGGCCATAACTGACCACATAGTCTACACCTTCGATGATTTCCTGCGATATTTCTGAAAAGTTTTTGGGTGCAGGCTGTCCACTGATATTTGCGGAAGTAGATACAAGCGGTTTCCGGAAGCGTTGGAGCAAAGGGGTACAAAAAGCATGATCCACGATGCGGATCCCAATGCTGCCGTCTCCTGCAACCAGGTTGGGAGCCAAATTTTTGGCTCCCGAATAGACAATTGTAAGCGGGCGTTCCGTATATTCGATGAGTTGATAGGCAATTTCAGGTACTTCTGTTACGTAGCCGGGTAACTTGTTTTCGTTGTCTAACAACACAATCAGGCTTTTGCTTTGATCGCGCCCTTTGAGCTGGTATACGCGTTCCACCGCTGCTGGATTGGTCGCGTCGCAGCCAATGCCCCATATGGTATCCGTAGGGTAGAGGATCAGCCCGCCCGCACGCAGTACGTCAAGCGCGCTGTTGATATCCGATGCTTGGGGGCTATGCATAATTAATCGGTGAATATCCGTCAGCTTTATCTGCGTTCCATAATCACACTGCTACACTGTGTTCGCGCAACGCATCGTTAAGCGATGTCTTTTTGTCGGTTGATTCTTTGCGCTTGCCAATAATCAGTGCACAGGGTACCTGGTATTCACCTGCAGGAAATTTTTTAGTATAAGACCCCGGAATAACTACCGATCGTGCCGGTACAATCCCTTTGTACTCCACCGGTTCGGCTCCGCTTACGTCGATGATTTTGGTGGAGGCCGTAAGAACCACATTGGCGCCCAATACCGCTTCGGTTTCAACGTGTACCCCTTCTACGACGATGGCACGCGATCCTACAAAGACATTATCCTCAATAATCACGGGAGCTGCTTGTACGGGTTCCAACACACCGCCGATGCCTACCCCACCGCTGAGGTGAACATTTTTACCTATTTGTGCGCAGGATCCTACCGTTGCCCACGTGTCTACCATCGTGCCTTCGTCTACATACGCACCGATGTTTACATAGGAAGGCATCATGATGACTCCCTTGGCCAGGTAGGCACCGTAACGCGCAATTCCGTGGGGGACCACGCGTACACCGAGTTCCTTGTAATTCGTTTTAAGCCGCATTTTGTCGTGGAAAACAAAGGGTCCGGTTTCTACGACCTCCATTTTCCGGATGGGGAAATACAGGATAACAGCTTTTTTTATCCAATCGTTTACATGCCAGCGTGTTCCAATGGGTTCCGCTACCCGTAATTCACCCTGGTCCAGCTGTTGGATGACAGTTTCAATGGCTTCCTGGTATTCCTTATATTCCAAAAATTGCCGGTTCTCCCAGGCATCTTCAATCAGTTTCTTCAATTCTTTAATCATAATGAATAGCGTAACAGATTTTACTTAGGCGCAAAGAAAACAAATTCTGACGACTTCCCCCTTTTTTATTCCTATTTTCCCAACAGAAGCCGTCTCTCAACGGCAGCGGAGATGGATAACTGCCTTGTATATAAATGTGAACTTAGTGAAGCGATCTCATTGATGCCAGAAAGAATATTGATCGATATCAATAATTTATCTAAGTTTGTCTCATGGCTGAAATTGAAAAGCTACGTGTAGATAAGTACCTATGGGCGATCCGGATTTTCAAGACACGGAGTTTGGCGACAGACGCCTGTAAGGCGGGCCGTGTAAAACTCAATGGGCAGAACATTAAGCCGTCCCATGTAGTGAAAGTTGGAGACACTTACCACATACAAAAAGGTGTCGAAAAGAAAATAGTAGAGGTAACGGCATTGCTGGATAGGCGGGTGGATGCGAAAACAGCCGTTAACTTTTACGAGGATCGTACACCACTGGAAGAAACCTACGGATATAAAGCCATCTACCACGCCCCAATACTCAAACGCGACCGCGGGACGGGCCGCCCTACGAAAAAAGAGCGCCGGGAAATTGACGAGCTGAAAAACGATGCCTGGGACGAAGATTAAGGTTTATTGAATTTCTGGGCTTCAATGTTCACCAAAGCTGCGGCAATGGGATAGGTAATGTTGTGAGTGGTGTCATCCGCGGTAAAACGCGTGGGTAAAACCAGCCCTCCTCCAATATCCTTGAATCCGCCGACAGCAAAGCGGTTTTGATCATCGTGCGACTGCCATTGCAGAACCCGCCCGGTTTGTGCATCTAGATATAACTGCCCCTCAACAGCGGCTTCAAAACTGGTCTTGTGGTTTTTAAGGTTCACAACGGTAAAGCGTTGCGAGCCGACCAGTTTTTCACCGGTTACGGTGAAGGAAACCTGGTTGCCTTCTAAGGCCGTGGGGAGAAAAAGCAAATAAGCATCTCGCTCAAATTCGGCAGCTACTTCCTTAATGACATCCGCTGAGGTTTTCGGGTTGGACAGTTCTTCGCCATTGATATATACAGTACCCTCGTTCGTTTTAATGTTAAACAACGCGATAACCGATTCATCATCCGTGCTGATACCTTCAAAACGGCAATAGCCCTGCTGTTTGTCCCATAAATACTTTCGCTCTCCCTGCACAAACGAAGAGGTGCCTCCTCCAATGCAGCTGAACATAAAATAACGGGCATTTTGCCAATTGTCTTTTCCCCCGATTGCCTCCCAGACCTTATCGGCAATTCCCGTTTGAAGGTCTTGACCGAAAGCTATCGCCGTGCTGGCTAGCAGCATAAAGGACAGGTTCAGTTTGATTTTTGTGAAATTGCGCATCATCTCTTTAACTCTTTTTTTCAAATAGCCGCTCAGCTATATTGAAAACGTAAAAACACAAATGCAAGATTAAATAGCCAAACAATGGTAACAACTACCGGACTCGTTTTGTTTTCGGATATGAATTATAGGCTGGACAGGTTTTTCTTGAACAGGACTGCAACGATAGCGAAGCCACTATAATTACCATGATACAAACAATAAAACTCTTTTTCATCGTACCGAAATGTATCCAACAATACGCTACAGAAACATCAGATCGCACTTAATGCGGCCATTTGAATTGCTGTAACCGCTGCCTCCGCACCCTTATTGCCATGTTTCCCACCGGCTCTATCCAATGCCTGTTGGAGGTTGTCTGTCGTTAAAACGCCAAAAATGACCGGTTTATTGTGTTTCAGTGCCACGTGGCTGATTCCATGCGCTACGGCACTGCAAATGTAATCAAAATGTTTGGTCTCTCCCTGGATCACGCAACCTAAGCAGATTACAGCATCCAATGCCTTATCCCGAAGCAGGATGTCTGCGCCGCTGGTCAATTCGTAACTGCCCGGTACCTGAATAATCCGGATGGAATGTTCCTTGGCGCCATACTTTGTGAGTGTTTCGTATGCCCCATCTAACAGCTTGCCTGTGACTTCAGCGTTCCATTGCGATACCACAATACCGAACCGGTAGGAATTTGCCGAGGCAACTTCCATATGGGAGAAATCGGATAAATTTTTGTTGTGGGTTGCCATTATAGCCGTGCTTCAGCCCGTGCGATATAACTTTCAATGGAAGAGGCTTCCTGGCTTTCCGGGAAATCAGACTGAATGCGCTTATAGGCTTCCAATGCTTGTTTGAAGTCATTTTGCGCTTCGTAAACCAGTCCCAGTTTTTTTAACAGCAACGGAGAAGTAAATGTATTTGAATTTTTTTCCGCTGCTTTCTTGTAGTAAGAAGCTGCTTTCTTGTAATCTTTGAGCTCGGAATAGGCATCACCTAACAGACCGATTACCAATGGATCAAGCACTACACTGCCGGTATTGCTGTATTTCTCCAGTGCATTTATTGCTTCCTGATACTTGCCCTGGCGCAGGTATAAGCCCCCTAAATATGCATTGGCAATGTTAGCTGATTTTGTGTTCTCGTATTCATCAGCAATTTCCTTAAAGCCCGGATAAGATCCGTCGCCGTCAATAGCCCGTTGTTGCAGGGAATCTACCGAGGCATAAGATTCTGCTTTGAAAAGCTGGTCGGCAGCGGTTTCCGCACGGGGAGCCAAATAAAACCGTTGGTAACCAATATAGAGTAACACCAACACCAGGATCCCCCCGACGATAAATACCAGGCTCTTTTGGTTTTCCAAAATGAAATTGCCACTTTTTTTGGCGTGAGCCGGAGCGGCGGTATGACGTTTTTGATTGTCTGACATCTCAGTTTTTAAAATTCGGACTGCAAAAATACACTTTTACAAATTATATCCAAGGCTTTTTTCCAACAGTCACTCACAGGTTGATACCGTTTTTGGTTTTTTTGTCTAACTCCTCGAAAATAGAATTGTTACTCTTGAATTCGGGAACCAGTTCTTTCATTTTCAAGACAATCTCCCGTTCGTTTTGGTTTTTGGTAAGATTGATAAGCTGATCGATCCGTGCTTCTACCCCATCAAAATCGTATTCCCGTACTTTGGCGATCATGATTTTGTGATGATGTGTAGGCAGGGTATTCTCCAGGTCATTAAGCAACTCTTCATACAATTTTTCACCGGGTCGTAATCCCGAGTATTGGATGTTGATGTCCTTATTGGGTACAAGGCCCGATAATTTAATCATTTTGTTGGCCAGTTCGACGATTTTCACCGATTTCCCCATATCAAACACATAGATTTCTCCACCGTTCCCCATTGATCCAGCCTCTAACACCAGTTGGCATGCCTCGGGAATGGTCATAAAGAACCGGGTGATTTCGGGGTGGGTTACGGTCACCGGCCCCCCTTTTTCAATCTGGGCCTTAAATCGGGGAATTACCGAGCCATTGGAGCCCAGTACATTGCCAAACCGGGTAGTGATAAAGCGCGTATAAGCGTCATTCCCATTTCCAAGCAGCACTTCCCTTTGTGATAAATGCTGGAAATACGTTTGCACATAGATTTCGGCAATCCGTTTGGAAGCTCCCATAACATTCGTGGGATTCACGGCCTTATCCGTAGAGATCATCACAAACTTTTCTACACCATATGCTACGGCCAGGCGTGCAAGCAGTCGGGTGCCCATGATATTCGTGCGGACGGCTTCAACCGGATGATTTTCCATCATCGGTACATGTTTGTAAGCAGCTGCGTGATATACGTAATGTGGTTTGAAAGTCTTAAAAAGAGCTTCCATACGGTCTTGATCGCGGATATCCCCGATGAAGGCATGGTACACCTGGTTTTTCTGCAGGTCTTCCAGTTCCAGCTGCAGCTCATGTAGCGGCGTTTCGGCCTGATCATTCAAAATGATCATTTGTGGGGCATATTTTCCCAATTGCCGGGCAATTTCACTTCCAATGGAACCTGCAGCACCGGTTACCAGTATCCGCTTACCCGACAATTGTTGGCGGATGGATTGGTTGTTGATCTTGATGGGCTCACGTTCAAGTAAGTCCTCAATCCGCATTTTTTGAATTTGATTAGGGGTTACTTCCCCGTTGATGAGGCGATGCACAGGGGGCATCGTCAGCACCTTAATATTCCGTTCCAGGCAAAAATCAACGATACTGGCCTTCTTTTCGATCGGGATGTTATGGGAAGAAATGATGACTTCGTCTACCTTATCCTGTTTCGCAAGCTGCTCAAAATAATCCGTATGATAAATACGTACACCGTCGATGATTTTCCCCACTTTCTGAAAGTTATCATCAATAAATCCAACCACTACCTTGTTGGAAGTGTGGTCGTGATCCAGTGTGCGTTTGGCAGCAATTCCTACGTCTCCCGCACCATAAATCACGATTTGTCTACGGTTTACTTTCATGTTCTTTATATACAGAAAGAACAGCTTAACCGTCGAACGATACGTAATCAATAGTAGGAAGTTCATCAGTCCGTAGGCAATCAGCAAACTGTTAGATAGCAACGGAGGGCGGTTAAGTGCGACGAGAACGGTGTTAAGCAGGAATAGAATGATGACACAAAGAGCTACCGAAGACAAAATCCGTACGGAGTCAAGCGCACTGGTATAGCGTACGATACCCGCATACATTTTCAATCGATAAAATACGACGGCGCTGACAAATAACACCACCAGCAGTTCACGGTTGAAGTCAGCAGAATGAATGGTATCGTAAGTGAAGCTGTTTAGCAGGAGTGTTGCAAAAAATAGGGCAAAGGCACTGCAGCACAAGTCGAGCGTAAAAATAATCCAACGGGGAACGATGTTAAATTTATCGAACATCCAAAGTGTTTAAGGTAGTCAAGCAATTAGTCACTGCTGTACCGTGTTTGCGGGTCAAATATACTTATTTTATTATTTCAAACAAGTTATATAAAATTTTTAAGTCGCTATTGGTAAGCCAGTTGGGGAGATGATTTAATCCAATCGTGTACAAATTGGCCCCATTTTATTAAAACTTTGATTATTTTCGCATGTTGAACCCAAAATTTTTACGATAAAGTGAGCGCATCATGAGTGAGCTGTCGAAATTGGCGCGTCAGGCATTGTTACAGCCTCAGGAAGCAATGCTTGAGAGGGATAAAAAGAAAAATAGTCTCTATATTGGGATACCCAAAGAAATCAGTTTTCAGGAAAATCGTGTGCCTTTGACTCCCTTGTCCGTTGCATTACTGATTGAAAATGGTCACGAGGTGGTGTTGGAGAGCGGCGCCGGAGAGGCAGCTAATTTTCTCGATCACCATTACAGCGAACAAGGTGCGTTGATCGTCCAAAACAAAGAAGAGGTTTATAAAGCCGATATTATTATCAAAATTGCCCCGCCCACTTTGGCGGAAATTGACATGATGCGGAGCGGGCAGGTGTTGCTGTCATCCCAGCAACCTTCATTGATGAGCCTTGACCATCTGCAGGCACTCATGAAAAAGAAAGTCACCGCACTATCCTATGAATACTTGAGAGATGAGGGCAATACGCTCACTGTGGTTCGGGCGATGAGCGAGATTGTGGGTGCAACCTCCGTGTTAATTGCCGCAGAATACCTGAGTAACGTATTTGATGGCAAGGGGTTAATGCTCGGGGGAATCACAGGGGTGCCACCAACGGAGATGGTGATCCTGGGAGCGGGCACGGTAGGCGAGTTTGCGGCACGCACGGCGATCGCATTAGGGGCACAGGTCAAGGTGTTTGACAGCTCGGTATATCGCCTGCGCCGTTTGCAGAACAATGTGGGGAGCCGGGTGTTTACTTCTGTTATCCAGCCGATTGTACTTCGAAAAGCGGTCATTGGCTGTGATGTGGTCATTGGAGCCATCCGTGCCACCAATGGTCGGAGCCCGTGCATTATCGGTGAAGATACGGTTTCAAAAATGAAGCCTAATTCGGTATTAATTGATGTCAGTATCGATCAGGGAGGGTGTTTTGAAACATCTGAAATCACCAATCACGAGAAACCCGTGTTCCGGAAGTACGATGTTATTCACTATTGTGTGCCCAATATTGCCTCCCGGGTAGCGCGGACGGCTACATATGCCCTCACTAATATTTTTACCCCGATTCTGTTGGATCTCGGTGAGATGGGGGGGATTATGGACCTGATCTGGGCGAAACCGGGTGTGCGGAATGCTATTTATCTCTACCAAGGACACCTCACAAATAAAGATATTGCCCATAAGTTCAATCTTACACCGAAAGATTTGGATTTATTGGTGGTTTCTAACCATTAACAAACACAACATATCAATGCGAAGTTTACAGCTAATCTCTGTGCTTGGATTATTAATCTGCAATATGGCATATGGGCAAACGGTCATTAATTTATATGACGATACGGTACCGAACAGCAAACCTTCTTCCATGGAAGAAACATCGGAGACAGATGACAACGGTATAACCCGCGTTTCCGGCGTAACCGTACCGACACTTACGGCATATTTTCCGAAAGCGGGTACACCTAATACGGGCAAGGCCATCGTTATCTGCCCCGGTGGGGGGTATGCCATATTGGCAATCTCCCATGAGGGGCACGATATAGCAAAGTTGCTCGCCGAACATGGGATTGCTGCTTTCGTCTTGAAATACCGGTTGCCGACCGACGAAATTATGGTCGATAAACGTATCGGTCCGTTACAGGATGCGCAACGTGCCATTCAGTTGGTGCGGGAACATGCAGACGAATGGGGTATTGCGAAAGACAAAATAGGAATTGCCGGCTCTTCTGCGGGTGGGCATTTGGCGGCTACACTTTCCACACACTTCCAAAAGGCAGTAATCGATAACCCGAAAGGAACTTCCTTGCGTCCCGATTTCTCGTTGTTATTATATCCCGTGATCAGCATGCAGGAAGGATTGACCCATGGCGGATCAAAAAGTAATCTTCTTGGAAGCAACCCTAAATCAGCAGACGTTACCTTGTTTTCTAACGAGCTGCAGGTCACCAAAGATACGCCTCCAGCCTTTTTAGTGCATGCAGAGGATGATACCGCAGTGCCAATTGCCAATAGCGAAGCTTATGTAGCAGCATTGGAGAACCAGGGAACGACCTCCAAACTGATCCGATACCCCAAAGGAGGACATGGGTTTGGTCTTCACAATAAAACAACTCCGGATAAATGGTTTGACCATTTTCTTGTATGGCTGGCTGGTATCTGATTAGTCCGCTGAATCCCGTTTGTGATCAAATGAACCAGCTGGAAGCTGGATGGTCGCGGGGAGCGACACCAGCTAACCAGTGATTCACAAACACACATTATATTTTTATAGACGCTTGCTTTCTAAATAAGTTGCATTCGTGCCAAAAAAATATAAAGAGTGTGCCTAAATTGTAAACGTTGCAAAATCAGCAAGATAGGTTTTTGTCTGGAATGCAGGAGTGTACGGAATCGAACAGCAGGTGTTCCAAAAGCGTACAGTTTGTCTAACTTTGGGGTTATGCATCCATTCATACGTACACGTATTGCGCCTACTCCCAGCGGGTACTTGCATTTGGGTAATGTATTTTCATTTGCATTGACCGCTGCCTTGGCAAAGCGATCAGGAGCACAAATTTTATTGCGGATCGACGATTTGGATTATACGCGGGTGAAGCGGGAATATGTCGAAGACATCTTCCATACCTTGGAATTCCTGAAAATTCCCTGGCACGAAGGGCCGCGAAATTACAGGGAGTATAAACAGACTTATTCACAAACATATCGATTGCCCCTATACGAAGAGGCTTTACAGCAATTGCGGCAGCAAGGACGTGTGTTTGCCTGCGGATGTTCCCGTGCTACGCTGTTTGCTCGGCATCCAGACGGTATTTACACGGGTACCTGCCGCAATAGGGGACTATCTTTGGATGATCCCACCTGCAGTTGGCGCATCGATACCTCCGGGGCAGCGCTTCCACCCCATATGCAGTATTTTGTGGTACGTAAACGCGATGGCTTTCCGGCTTATCAGTTGGCCTCTGTGGTGGATGATGTTCATTTTGCTGTCGATTTGATCGTGAGGGGAGAAGATCTACGGGAGTCTACACAAGCACAGATTTATTTGGCCGGTTTGCTCGGTTACGATTCATTTGTATCCACGACTTTCTATCACCACAATCTCTTGAAAGATTTCGCCCAGGGAAAACTATCCAAGTCTTCGGGAGCTACTTCGGTACAATACCTCCGTAAGCAAGGTAAAACTGCGGAAGACATTTATCGCAAAATAACACAGTTAGCAGGATTGGAGCGACAGGTATCCAGTTGGGAAGAAATGGAAGCAAGTATCCCTGTTGGCTTGATAAAAAATTAAGACCTTTGCCACATGGCATTTTCCACAGAAATCATAGCCTGGTATAACAAGCACAAGCGCGACCTTCCGTGGCGCCATACCACAGACCCTTATGTGATTTGGCTTTCAGAGGTAATCTTGCAGCAAACCCGCGTAGCGCAGGGGTTACCCTATTTCCATCGGTTTTTATCACGTTATCCAAACGTTGAGGCGTTTGCCGCTGCACCGGAAGAAGAAATACTCCTGCACTGGCAAGGGTTAGGGTATTATTCCCGGGCGCGCAACATGCATCATGCTGCTAAAGCGGTAGTGGCAGCGTATGGAGGTGCGTTTCCGAATCGATACGATGACCTTGTTAAATTAAAAGGAATAGGCGCATATACGGCCGCCGCGATCGCCTCGTTTTCGGCCAACGAAGCCCGGGCAGTTTTAGATGGTAATGTATTCCGCGTATTGGCCCGTTATTTCGGGATTGATGAGCCGATTAATTCAACCAGCGGGAAGAAGCTCTTTTCAGCGTTAGCGGACGAGCTGCTTGACCAAACCCATCCGGGTCTTTACAACCAAGCGGTCATGGAGTTTGGCGCCATCCAATGTAAGCCCAGCGGCCCGAACTGTGAGGAGTGTGTGCTCCGGCTCGACTGCCGGGCACTGGCAGAGAAACGGGTGAACCAACTTCCGGTCAAGATAAAGGGAAAAGCAAGCCGCAACCGTTACTTCAACTATTTTATTGTAAGGGATGGCGACCGGATATTAATAAACAAACGGGAAAAAGGGGATATTTGGGAAAACCTGTATGAACTGCCATTGATTGAAACTTCCCATCAAGTAGATGTGTCGGAACTGGCTGCGATGCCGGAAGTGGTCGACGCGTTCGGCGGGAATGCCCGGTTGCAATTGGTAGCAGGCCCGGTGAAGCATATATTAAGCCACCAAAACCTGTTTGCCCAATTTATCGTTGTCGATTTGCCTGAACCATTTAAGGACAAAAAAATGAAATGGAATTATGTTTTTATAAAAGATTTAGGTACATTAGCTAAACCGAAACTTATTTTTTCTTTTTTAAAGGATTATATGGTTGAATAGATTACCAAAATATACCTAAATTATGTCAGGCATCAATAAAGTTATTTTAGTAGGGCATTTGGGAAAGGATCCGGAAATCCGTCATTTAGAAGGTAACGTCACGGTAGCAAGTTTTCCGCTAGCTACCTCAGAGATGTACAATAAAGACGGGCGGAGGGTAGAGCAGACCGAATGGCATAATATTGTTATGTGGCGTGGACTGGCGGAGGTGGCTGCAAAGTACCTATTTAAAGGTAAATTGGTATATGTAGAAGGTAAGTTAAGGACGCGCACTTACGAAGATAAGGGAGGCGTGAGGCGTTACACCACCGAAGTGGTGGCCGATAATTTTACGTTGCTGGGGCGCAAAAGCGATTTTGAAAATCCAGTTAATGCAACCGATGATCCAGCCGCCAAGAAAGTAGACGATGCAAATTCCGAACCCGAGGTGGATTTCAAGGAGAATGACGGTGAAGAAGATTCCCTGTTTTGACCACCATTACCAAAAAGCCGATCAGCCGATAGCTGACATCCGATAGCCGAAAGCTAAAGAGAATTTTCATATCTTTGGCGTCATGTTGCAGGACAAAATACAGCAGTATACAGAAGAGATTGAGCGGTTTGCCCCCCAGTCTGCCCAGGAGCTGGAAGCTTTTAGATTAAAGTTTCTGGTTGCAAAAGGCATAGTTCGTGATCTTTTTGAAGAGTTTAAAACGGTATCGGCCGACCAAAAACGCGCGCTAGGCAAAACCTTGAATGAATTTAAGCAGTCGGTTGAACAGAAATACAAATTGTTTCAAGCACAATTTGCTTCAGGTCCCCAGTCTTCTAAAAAGGAAATCGGGGATCTTACATTGCCCGGAGAGGGTTTCGCGGTTGGATCGCGTCATCCATTGTCTTTGGTGAGAAAGGAAATTGTGGAGATCTTTAAAAAATTGGGGTTTACGGTAGCCGAAGGGCCGGAGATTGAAGATGATTGGCATAATTTCAGTGCATTGAATTTTCCGCCGGAGCATCCCGCACGGGATATGCAGGATACCTTTTTCATCAAGAAACAAGCAGGGAATGACATCGCATTGCGTACGCATACGTCGTCCGTACAAGTTCGGATGATGGAAAACGGTACACCTCCTTTTCGCTCAATCATGCCCGGCCGGGTATACCGGAACGAGGCAATTTCGGCCCGTGCGCATTGTTTTTTCCATCAGGTTGAAGGACTGTACGTCGATAAAGGGGTGTCCTTTGCGGACCTCAAGCAAACACTTTATCATTTTGTGCAGGAGCTCTTCGGCGAAGATACCCGGGTACGTTTCCGCCCTTCTTATTTCCCGTTTACAGAACCATCTGCGGAAATGGATATCAGTTGTACAATCTGCAAAGGAAAAGGATGTACCTTGTGCAAACATACCGGATGGGTGGAAATATTGGGGTGTGGCATGGTAGATCCCAATGTGCTTGAAAACTGCGGTGTTGACAGTGCCAAATACACCGGTTTCGCATTCGGGATGGGGATTGAACGCATTACTAACCTCAAATATGAGATTAAGGATTTAAGGTTGTTTTCTGAAAATGACGTCCGTTTCCTTAGTCAGTTTGAAACGGAATTGATTTAAATGTTAAAAGTCCTGCATATTGTTTCTTTTTTTTTGCTGCTTCTTCCCTTGGCATGCAAAAAAGGAGGATGTAACGTCATTGAAAGCATCCCGGTATTAGAACAAGTTTCTATGGTCCAATATTCGCAGCTCTATATACCCAATGGCGTCGCGGTAACGGAGCGGGGGGGAGTAGCGGGATTAATCATTGTGAATACAGGAAACGGTTACATCGCATTTGACCGGTGCAGTACCGTAAATCCCGAAAAACGCTGTGCAGTTGTCGTGGAAGAAAGTGGTGTGGTGGCAAAAGATCCTTGCTCGGGCGCACGTTATCTTCTTGTCAACGGATCACCGGCCGAGTTGGCCGAATGTCCTTTGAAGCCTTACGGGGCGCGGAGAAGTGGCGAAACCATAATCGTTTCAAATTAGCAAATGGAAGCCGATAAAGTCAAAGAATCGATTAAAAAAGCGGCCCGGGAGCTATTCCGTCGTTATGGCTATAAAAAAACCAGTGTCAATGAAATTGCGCGGAAAGCGAAAATTGCCAAGGCTACTATTTATAAGTATTTCGATAGCAAAGAGTTGGTACTGCACGCAATTCTGATGGATTACATTCAAGAGAGCGTAGACGATTTGCTTGGCAAATACAATAAGCAGGCAGACCTCGAAACGTACCTAAGCAATACCATCCTGCGCGTCAGCCGGCTCACTTACACCATATGTAACGAATTTCTCGGCTGGGATTTTATCCGGGAGTCTACGAATACACAGGAGTACCTCCGTACGTTATCGGATGACCTTGAGCTCCTCCTTGTCAGCTCCTTTATCAACAATACGGAAATCGGCCAGGCCGTTGAGCCGGAACGTTTGACCTTCCTCATTAAAGCCAGCAAAAATATTGTCTTTTCATTTGCATTCACCTCGGTCAGCGAGGCGGATGTCCGGAAAAATTTCGTCTCCTTTCAAAAAGAAATTCTGCCTTACCTCGTCAAAGCCACTGTAGACGGCAATTGAATTTATTCACCGGTTAATTCCCGCGTTTTACGGGTCACCAAGGCAGTGATGTTTTCAAGGTACTCCTTTATAAACACTAGTTCGGATAAGGAATATTTATCATGAAACGTCTCATTTTCCTGAATGAGCGAGGATAGCTGCGAGCCGAATAACTGATTGATTCGTTCCACTTGGGGGGCGATCACGATTTTTCTTCGATCCTTGGGGTCCGCTTCCCGTTTTACCAATGCCATTTTTTCCAGGCGATCAACAATTCCCGTAATGGCGCCCGCGGTCAAGCCCGCGTATTTCGCTAAGCGGATTGCAGACATAGCACCCTTTCTAAGCAAGATATCCAGGTATTTATGATCCGCACCCGATATGCCTACGTGCTGCGCGAGCGATTGATGAAATAAGACGGTTGCCGTTGACATTTCTCTGCAGGCCGCGTTGACTTCTCGGATTAATTCGCTTTTATGTTTTGATGTTTTCATGATTTTATTTACTTTAGTAGGTATATTATATATTATATATACAATTTACTAAATATATAATATTTCAAATTGATTGTATAAATGCTAAATATAAGCAAATTTATATGGGCTACCAAAATATTCAATTAGACTTCAAAGCAGCAGTTGACGTACCCCGTTGGGCATTCCGTTTTTATTTGCATCACTTTTTATGGATCGCTGGCCTTTCAGTCATTCCGTCCATTGAGCGGTTTATCGTACTGTTTTTTTCGCCGGATTGGTCCAATACCACCGTTATCTTATTGGAGGTACTTGTCGAAAGCTTACGGTTCTTAGTGTTGTGGTTCATCATTAAACTGAGCATACTGAGAGATGAGCGGTTACGTAAAATCAGCGGCCAGGAACAGTGGGTACGGATCAAGTCATTTGTTAAACACAGGTGGCTGAGTTTGGTTTTCCAGCTGATTTTCATGATCATTGCAACATTGGTTTTTGACGTTTTTCTGGAGAAAGTGGTAGGTTCCCAAATATCGGAACAGGTTAGAGATCAATACCTTGGTGTCTTATTGGCGATAAAAAATCCAACAGTTATTGCCTGGTTCCTGATTTGGTTGGTTGGGATTCCCCGGCAAATGATGCTCTATCCTCCGGCTGCATCCAGCAATCACCAATATGTTTCCGTTTAAGAACACGGATGCGTAAAAAACCCGTATCTTTGCACCCTTATGAGCAGAAGAAGAATCGCACCTGAACAACGGTCGCTATCCGATATCTCGATCACCGATATCGCCGAAGAAGGCAAAGGTGTGGGTAAAGCCGGGGAACTCGTCCTTTTCGTAGACAAAGCGATTCCGGGTGATGTGGTGGATGTGGAGTTGATGCGTAAAAAAAAGAACTTTGCCGAAGCCCGTATTTCCCGGATGATTCAACCTTCGTTGCACCGGACCACTCCTTTTTGTAAGCATTTCGGTATATGCGGCGGGTGCAAATGGCAGCATATGGAGTACGATGCCCAATTGATCTACAAGCAGAAAAGCGTAGACAATGCATTGTCGCGCTTGGGTAAAGTGGATACCTCCGAGATGGAAACGATCCTGGCTGCTCCACAGACACAGTATTACCGTAATAAACTCGAATACACATTTTCCAATAAAAGGTGGTTCACGGATGCGGAGGACGAACAGACCAGGACGCAGCCAAATGCACTGGGATTCCATGTGCCCCTACGGTTTGATAAGATATTGGATATCGAACACTGTTATTTACAGCAATCGCCATCCAACGAAATCCGGAATAAATTGCGGGCTTTTGCGCTGGAACACGAGATTTCCTTCTACGATCTACGACAACACGAAGGGGCCCTGCGCAACCTCATTATCCGGACTGCCTCTACCGGCGAGTTGATGGTCATCGTTGTGTTTGCCTACGCCGATGCAGATACAGTGGAAAAGACCATGGCTTTCCTTCGGAATGAATTTCCGGAAATCACTTCGCTGCTTTATATCCTCAATCAGAAAAAAAACGACACCATCTTCGATCAGGATGTTCATGTTTATGCCGGGCGCGACCATATCTTTGAGGAGATGGAAGGGCTCCGGTTTAAGATCGGTGCCAAGTCATTTTATCAGACCAACTCCGCACAGGCCTACGAACTTTATAAAATTACACGTGACTTTGCCTCGTTTGAAGGGCACGAACGGGTGTACGACCTTTATACTGGAGCAGGGACAATCGCCAACTTTGTTGCACGGCACGTACGCGAAGTCATCGGTGTGGAATACGTTCCTTCGGCGATCGAAGACGCAAAAATAAATTCAGAAATAAACGGTATTGGTAATACCCGGTTCTACGCGGGAGATATGAAAGACGTTCTGACGCCGCAATTTGTTGCAGCAGCGGGCAAGCCGGATGTGGTGATCACCGACCCGCCGCGGGCGGGGATGCATCCCGATGTCGTGGCGCGCCTGTTGGAGATAGCAGCACCGAAAATAGTATATGTAAGCTGCAATGCCGCCACGCAGGCCCGTGACCTCGCTTTGCTGAATGAAAAATATGAGGTGAAGCGGATTCGGCCGGTAGATATGTTCCCCCATACACAGCACGTTGAAAACGTCGTCTTGCTCGGTTTGAAAAGGTAACGCGTGTTTTTTACTTTTTAATTTTAACTTTTTACTTTTAACCTCCCATGGAATTGCAGGATTTACTTGGAGCGCAGGCTGGCGATGACGGGCAACCCAAAAAGGAAAGCCCGTTGAAGGGCCTTAAGGTTGATCTGGATTTTTATGCAGAATCTATTAAAGAGATTGCGGTGGAAATCATGGCCGAAGGCCTCTCCGCTTATCCCATCTTCATTGCCCACCAGCATGAGGTTAGCATGGGCGAGTTGATATTGAATAAAAACGAATTGGGAACCGAGTGGTCCATCCATGCTTCTACACTGGAGGAATTTGTTGAACGCGGCATTATCAAGGAGGAACGGAAAGCACATTTCATTAAACAATACAAAAAGCCCGAGGATTTCATGTGTGTCTTTGTCATTGTTCCCGAAGGGGCCAATTTTGTGTTCTATCCTTATAAAACCGGATAACCGGTCTTACATATAACCGCAAATGGGCATAAGAATTGCCGAGGTTAAACGTTTGATATAAAAATGAGTCAAAGGGAACATATACATGAGGCATCTAACTAACATACTGCTGTTTGTTTCCATTTGGCTGCTTCCGGTAAAGCTGTTTGCGCAGGAGTCAGGAACCATCCGAGGTATTGTTGTAGAAGCGGGTACTGCCAAACGGCTGGGAGGTGTGACCCTTACGAACAAGAATACCGGTCAAAGTTCAGTATCCAGTGGCTTGGGGACGTTCGAAATCCGGGTTACCGTAGGAGATACACTGGTGGCTAACAGCATGGGCTATCAATCTGCGGCAACCGAGATAAAGACGTTAAGCGATATATTGATTGATATGACACCGGGAAGCATTCTGCTGGAACAGGTGGATGTAAATCGGATGAGCAAAGAAGCCGAGCTCCGCGATGCCATGCGCGGATACCGCAAGCAGGGCGTTTATTTTGATGGAAAGCCGCCTGCATTGGCTTATATCTTCAATCCCATCACTTCCTTGTATGAATTGTTGGGGCGGACACCGCGGAATGCAAGGCGTTTCGGTAATTACATGGAAAAAGAACTTGCCGAAACAGACGTAGATCGGAAATTCAGCCGGGGGAAAATCCAGGAACTAACCGGCATGGAAGGGGACGACCTCACCAATTTTATGATTTGGTACCGGCCGTCTTTTGAAAAAGCACAATATTGGGGTGAGTATGACATTACAGCCTACATCGTCCAATCCTTTAAACAATTTGACCGCGATGGCCGGCCTGCGGCTCCCAAACTTCCCAAATTAGAAGCCGAACCCAATTAAGCGGTATCGGTTGGCTATAGCAGCAATGCAACCTGTAAATCGGTGTGTATCTGTTCAATCGGTGCGATCTGTGTTTCGTATCACTGTTTTGGCATTGGGTTTGCATTTGATTACATAAACAAAAAGGAAGAGATATGATAACGAATCGAAAAATAGCACTGTTTGGACTTTCCGTAGCTACATCGGCCATGTTGCTGGGAAGCTGCAGTACGATACAGTCCATGAGTAATACCCAAAAAGGAGCTGCCACGGGCGCAGTGGCAGGTGGTGCTTTGGGTGCAATTATCGGAAAAAAAGCAGGTAATACGGCGGTTGGTGTACTGGCGGGAGCTGCCTTAGGTGGTGTGGCCGGTGGACTGATCGGTAAAAAAATGGATAAACAAGCCGCTGAGATTGAACGTACTGTGGCAGGTGCAGAAGTGATTAAAGCAGATGAAGGCATCATTGTGAAATTTGACTCGGGTATCCTGTTTGACTTTGATAAAACCGATTTGAAGCCGGACGCAAAAACAAACATTGCTAAGCTGGTTGAGAATTTAAACGATAATCCGGATACCGATATTTTAGTGATCGGACACACAGACAATAAGGGAACAGACGCTTACAATCAAGGGTTATCAGAACGCCGGGCAAAATCGGTAAAAAGCTACGCAGTCTCCCAGGGACTTGCCGGCAGGCGGATTAAAACCGAAGGCAAGAGTTTCCATGAACCCATTGCCGATAACAATACCGAAGCGGGGCGGGCACAAAACCGCCGTGTAGAAATTGTAATTGTAGCCAATGACAAGATGAGAAAAGAGGCCAAGGAAGAAGCGGGTGTATAAGTAGTGATGGCTTTTTTTAACATGCGGCTTAGCAAGAGCCGCATTTTTTATGTTCCCCAGGCGGTAATCATAAGCCTCCGCCTCCCCCCATGATTCCGGTGTTCGCACAGATACACGCCCTGCCAGGTTCCCAAAGCAAGCTTTCCCTCCTGAATCGGAATACTTACAGAAGCTCCCATTAACGATGATTTAAGATGCGCAGGCATGTCGTCCGATCCTTCGTAATCGTGCCGGTAATCGGGATCATTTTCGGGAACCGCTTTGTTGAAGTACGTTTCGAAGTCGATCCGTACCGTAGGATCCGCATTTTCGTTGACCGTCAATGAGGCCGATGTATGCTGAATAAAAACCTGGCACATACCAGCTTTCCAATGTGAGATCGCCGATAAGCAGCCCGCTATTTCCGAAGTGATCAGGTGAAACCCACGGGGCCGTTCACGCAGCGTTATTTGTTGCTGAAAAATTTCCATAAACCTGAAAGGATGAATCGAATTACATCATTAACTGCCAGAAACAACAAATATATGTTATATTTACGGTTGTGAATAGAAAAGGCATGTCTGTTTTTTGGGCACTGTATGCATTTTTTTTCGCGGTGCCCTTCCCAATGATTCTCTACTACAGTATTAATTATGCAGGTGGAGAACGATCTGCCCTTTCGTTGTCCGGCCCATATTTGGCACTTACCTATTTGTCGGTATCGGTGCTGCTATGGACGTATTGGCTGGCCCGCGTATTCCGGAAGTGGGTTCTGCAACCGCTTAGGGATGAGCGTCGCACACGGCGGTTGGTGCGTGAGGGGATGCTACGCGACGCAGCGGTGATTGCATCAAAGGCCACAGGAAAAATGATACAGGGGCATCCGCAGCTATCGGTCACCCTTCGTTTCGACAACTTGGCCGGAACACCAATACAAGAAACCCTGTCAATCGTTGATATACAGCCAACTCAACGGCGGTTTGATGTGGGAAAATCCGTACGCCTACGGATAAATAGAGATTTGGGTACGCTTCCCGTGCTTGCGATAGACGGCTCGGAAGTGCAGAAAGACCAAGGGCGCTGGCTGTTGGCCATTCTAGGGTGGGTGTTACTATTAGCAGCGGTGGTAGCTTATTATCTATTGAGCTACCATTATGAACACGGAGGAACCGGATGGCGGTTCCTTGTCTTTTTCCATCCCTTGCTGATCTGCCCGCTTACGCTATTGGGCATAGGGTGGCTCTTCGGCGGAGGAATCGGGAAGCTGTTTTTGGGAACCGGCGACGTATTGACACTGAAATATGGTGGCCATCGGACAGAAGCACGGCTGTTGGATGCTCAGCAGACGGGCACCTATATCAACGAACAGCCTCAGGTTCGTTTTGAGTTGGAGTATGAGGATGTACAGGGAATTACGCACCGAGCGACCGTAAAAAAAGTGATCAGCTTGTTGGACATGGGCATAACCAAAACACCCGTTATACCGATTTTTTACTTGGCCAACCAGCCTCAAAAGGTAGCATTTGCTGCCGATCTGGAAGGTTAAAAGCATATACAATATGAAAAGATGTTTGCATATAATAGTAGCTCCTGGCATATGGATTTGCCCATTCCTCCTTTTTATCAGCTGCCAGCAGTTATCGCAAAGTATCACAGATACATTCAATACAAAGCCTGAAGAAGCCATGCAAAGGGGTTCTGATGAACGCATCACCGGTTTCGTGACCGATGCGGCTGCACTTAATCATGCCGAAAGGCTATTACGCGAATTGCCCCAATACAGTGGCAAATCCATATACCTATATGCCGACATCCATTTCTACGACGATGGGCGCATTATGGCCAAATTACAGCACCCCGAGAAGCCCGATTATGTAGATGCCTACAACTATCAGGGCGGTCAGTGGAGCGGCCCCATACCGGTACAGCTTTCCGTACACGATAACATACTGGAAAGATTGGTGGCTCTTGACAGCGTACCCCTGCAAACAGCCGCCAAAGTGGTTGCAAATTATAACGAAAAAGCCGCGTCCATAGCGGGTGCATCTTCAACAGACCACGTCTATTTGATTATCCATCACGGCATTACCCGCTGGTATCCCAACCGGATAGACGGTTCACGTGAAGCATGGGATGTGTTTTTTAACCTGGATGGCTCGATTGCTTCTTTCGTGAGGAATTGATCCAACCTTTCCGCGTACTACAATTGTGGTATATACAGTTGTAGCCTAATCCTCCATCTTTGATCTGTTATTTTCAACTTTCTTGTTGACCTTTTGGATACTCGTCCGATAGGTTTCAAGAGTATCTCCATTAAACACAATTAACAACCACTCAGGTTATGGAAAGAACAGTAAAACAGTATCAGATCAAGTACAAGGGGGGCACGAAGGCAAATCAGATGGAAACGTTTGATTTTACGTTGCCCGAATTGCGGATCGGGCGTGATCCACAGAGTGAGATCCGGTTTGACCCCGAACGCGAGTTAGTGGTCAGTCGGCAACACGCACGGATTGTCCGGCAGCCGGACGGCCGGATAACGATCGAAGATAACCGATCGCGGAATGGACTGTATGTAAATGGTCGCCGGATAACAGGCAGTACAGAACTGAGTCCCGGTGACGAGGTACAGTTGGGCAACAACGGCCCCACCTTTATTTTTGACCTCGACCCGCGTCCGGTCCCTGTAGCCATGCCTACACAGGTCATCGACATCCCATCGCCCACCGGTGTATTCGATGCCCAACAGGTCATGGACTATGTGCCTGCTGGGCGGCAAAGAGCAAAAACAATAGGGTGGTTTGCGATACCCGTCGTTTTTCTGCTGGCGGCGGCTGCAGTGCTCTGGATGGGGTTCACCAGGGAAACGGCCGTGTCGAAGATGGTGGGCGATGGGGAATTGGACATTCAGATTTTCCCCTTGCAGGCGATGATGCCTGCGGCCTACAAGGTCTATGCGAACCCCATGGCTCTTGACGGACGGTTTTACTTTTGCAAGGTAGTCGTCGACAACAAGGGCAGCGGTGAACTGCAGGATGTCAAAGTGGATTATTCGGTTCCCGGCTACATTGATTGGACTACGGCCGATGAGATCAGGTATATTCTACCGGGTGGAGCTTCCGTGGTGGCCATCTATCCGCAGTTTCCCCAACGGGTAGTGGAAAAAACCACACAATCGAGCGAACGGATGCAGATACGCATCACATACATGAATAGTGGGAAACTGGAAAAATATGAAAAAACCTATCCCTTCCAGATGCTGAGCCGCAACGACTACATGTATACCAATATTCCCGTCAATGAAATCAGGGGGCAGCAGGACATGGAAGACAACAACGACCTGGCGCCCGTATTCATCACGCCCCAAGACCCTATCGTTAAATATTATACACAGCAGGTGCAGGAAAAAGTACTCGGGGGTGCAACCGCAGGTGTGAGTCAGAATCCACAGGAAGTGGTGCGGTTTATGATGGGGGTGTACGAAGCTACGCGGCGTACGGGCATGGTCTATAGCGGCACCAGCGGTGCCCAGCAGGAGATAGGCGATATTGTCAGCACCCAACAGAAAGTGCGGTTGCCCCGTGAGGTGATCACGGGCAATACCGGGCTTTGCATTGAGATGGCATTTCTCTATGCGAGCGTTTTTGCCAGTGAGGGACTGGATCCCGTGATTTTCTTTGTCCCCGGTCATGCCTATCCCGGTGTGCGGGTGAATGGTCAGTACCTGGCTATCGAGGCTACCGCCGTGGGGGGAGCAGGACTGGGCTACATTGCTACGGCCGATCAGGCTTTTGAGACCGGCATGAAGCAGCTCAACGAATTCATGCAAAAAGCCCAGCAGGGAGCACCGGGCTACTCGCTTATCGACGTGAAGCAACTGATCAATAGCGGAGTCCATCCCATGGAACTTACAGACGACAATTTCATGCGTATAAAAGTGGATCAACTGGCGCAGCGGATGGCCCTGGGTGGTCCATTGGTTTTCCAACAGCAACAAACACAACAACAATTGTAAACTCAACGATAATAATTATGAAGAATTTAGTTGCCTTGATCGCCCTGGTGGTGGTCACTACATTGCTGGCAATGGGCCAACAGACAGTGAAGGAACCGCTGATTTTCAACAGCGAAGCACATATCGATTCAGCGGGTAATGCTACATTCGTAATTTCGGGAAAGCTTAATGCCATGCAATGGCAATGGTGGAACTATTCCTATGGAGCCGGTAACGCTTCTAACCTGAAACGCAATATTGAGAAGTCGTTGAGCTCATTGTACCTCTTCGATTTTAAATACGAACCCAATGAGATGGACCGTAGCTTCCGGCTGACCTATAAAGCGAAAGGTGTGGTGAGGTACCTCGGTAAAGACAACTGGTTGGCCGAATTGGGTTTGCGTGAAACACAACCCATAAAGATCACGGAAAACAGTTTCACCGCCACGCTTTCCCAAAACATGGGATACAATGTATTGCAGACAAACATGCGGGTTACGCTGCCCGCGGATGTCACGGGGATGGAATTTGATAAAGACGAATTCAATTATGTTACCATCCAATACAAACGGCCAACGGAGCGTGTAACGACCGTTGGCGATGCGGGTATGAAGACTGCCGGATACTCCCTGTTGGGAGCCGCATTGCTGTCGATGGCGGGGGTGGTATTACTGCGCAAGCAATCACACAGCTAATGGCCTGGGGTCCATGGTTTGGAAAGCGCAAGCGTAACCCCCCTGCATGGGTCACGCTGGAAAATACGGGTTGTGCCGGCGTTTTAGGTATTGATATCGCTACCGATGTGGGTAACGTCCGGTCCAATAACGAAGACCGCGCAGTTGTTGTATATCCCAAAGATGGGCGCACACCCGAGGAAATTGAAATCATGCTGATGCTGGCCGACGGTATGGGTGGACATAATAGTGGCGAGATAGCCAGCAAGATAGCGGTAGAACGTGTAGCACAACTTTTCTTTGGTAGCACCGGCCGGATATTGGATCGGCTCAGGGACGCTTTTCGGTCGGCCAATGCGGAAATCTACCAGACTGGACAGGCGGAGGAGCACAAGGGAATGGGAACCACCTGCACGGCTTTAGTTGCGGTGGCCGATACGTTGTATGTCGCTCATGTAGGCGACAGCCGGGCCTATCGCTTGCACCAGGGGGAACTGACGCAGTTGACAGTCGACCAAACATATGTGCAATACCTCGTGCAAACGGGTAAGATAAATCACGATGAGGCATTGAAGCATCCCAAAAGAAACATCTTAACACAGGCATTGGGTGCTTCGGCAACGATAACTCCCGAAATATGCTGCAAGAAAGGCTGTTTAATGCCCGGCGACATCTTTCTCCTCTGCTCGGACGGGCTGTATGAGTACTTATCAGATGAAGATATACTCACTTACCTGGATGAAGATATGGGCAGTGGAATGGCCCAGAATATGGTAGACGAGGCGAAACGCCGTGGCGGGCATGATAACATTACGGTACTGTTGGCCCGGGTGCAACCACGTGAACAAGAAAGCAACGCCAAAGCAACGCGGGAATCGCCTCAAAACAGTACATCAAATCCCTAAGATGATGATTGGAAAAACAATACAGGGCTATCGGGTAGATGCGCTTTTAGGCGAAGGGGGTATGGGCAAAGTTTACCTGGCTACGGATCTGGCACTGGACCGGAAGGTGGCCATCAAAAACCTCAATGCCAATCTGGTGTACGATGCGACTTTTCTAGAACGCTTTACGAATGAGGCCCGCATATTGAGCCGGCTGTCACATCCCAATATCGCATTGCTGTATAATTACGTCCAACAGGGCAGCGATCATTACATGGTTATGGAATACGTGGAGGGGGATAACATGGATGCTTACGTGCATAGGCATGGAGCCTTATCACCCCAACTGTTGGTGCCTATATTGGTTGCATTGCTGGAAGGGCTGGGATATGCACACCAAAAAGGGGTGCTGCACCGCGACATCAAACCGGCGAATCTCATGCTGACTCCCGATGGCTCTGTAAAAATCATGGACTTTGGCATCGCCCGGATTTCAGACCAGGCCAACCGATTGACTAAAGTGAAAAGCGTCATCGGTACGCTGGATTACCTTGCCCCGGAACTGATCCAGGGAGGCGAACCTTCCCCCGCTTCGGATTGCTATGCATTAGGGGTAGTGGCATACGAATTAGCTACCGGGGGCATATTGCCCTTTAAGGGAACAAGTGAGTTCGCATTGATGCAGGCCATCATCAAAGGGAAGCCACTTCCATCGGACAAGCTAAATAAGGCGGTACCACGAAAACTAGCAAGCATTATCGGAAAAGCCATGGAGGCCGATTCTACGGCACGTTTTGGCGATACAAACCAGTTCCGCCACGCATTACTCAATGCGTTTCCACACGATTGGACGATCAATCTGCATCGCGTGAAACCCGCTCCTGTACCGACAACCGTAATGCCGGCGGTATCACGGATACCGCCGGCCAACCTAGCCCATACGAAGGTGCCGGAGCCCACAAAGATAAGTACCCCCTTAGCTGTGCAACCGATGGATAACCCGCACTGGAGACAGCGCTATCGTTATGGGGTGTATGCAGCCGGAGCGGCCGCCGCAATGTTGGCGGTCATTGCATTGGTGTTCTTGCTTTGGCCAAGCGGCCAACAGACCGCTGGTGAGCAAGACCAAGTATCATCCGTTCATGTACCCGGCGAGGGGGTGCGTTCGCTTGGGCAATCGGCTTCTGGAGAGGATGCTATGGGGTCGGATCCCATAGCGGAGGCCCATGTGCAGCAAGATGTACAGCAGCTGTTAGCCGCTACCGGAGGGCAGCCTTCGGTAAGTTCAGCCGAGTCCGAAAGCCCGGCTGAGGAGTCGCGTAGCCCCCGGCAACCCAGCGGAAGCAAACCGGAGAATGAACCGGCACCTGTGATAAAAACAGTAGAAGAACCGGCGACAATAGAAAAGGAACCTGAAGAAATTCCGGATACACGGCTGCCCTCCAACCCCGAAAGCGAAACAAATCCGGGGTCTGACCGCACACCAGCCACCATGGTACTTGATGGACCCATTGCCGTAAACTTGCGACTCCGGGGTAAACTGGAAGAAACCCACTTGGAAAAAGGCAAAGTACTCTCGTTTTCGGTTACTAAACCTGTTACCTACCGCGGATATACAATTATCCCTACAGGCGCGTTGGCAACAGCGGAGATCCGCCGGGTGGGTTCGAAACAGGTCAGTATCCGGTTCAATAACGTAAGCAGTGTCAGCGGACGCACCATTCCTTTCGCGAAAAGCGAACTCAGCGGCAAGCGCTCGGATATGCTAGCGTCTCCAGATTTTGTGGTGATGCTTGAAAAGGGAGTTACGGTGCCGTGAATAGGAGAAAGGAATCAAAAAATAAACAAAAACAAAGAAAATGAAACAATTACTAGTATCAGTGCTCGTCACAGCAGTTGGTTGCCTGGCTGCCAACGGGCAAATTATGCAACGCTCCTCCGTCAAAGGGCTGAATGTAGCAGCCGGCGCTAATTTAATGGGATGGAGTTCGGAATACTACGAATTCCTCTCCGAAAATGCCGGCAGTGGCTACGGGGCAGGAGTAACGGCCAGTTACGGTATTACCGAACTGATCGAGCCCTACTTAGGTTTTTCCTATTCCTCCATTGCCGTGGGCGACGTAGATGCGCAATCCATGTCGATGCGCCAGTTAGATGTTGGCTTGCGGCTCAACTTTCTCGGAACGATCCATGCGTGGCGGCCTTTTGTCCAGGCGGGTTACAGCAACCGGGTATTGGGGATGAATGAAATCAGCTACGATATGGGATACGCCGATGTGCAGGTAAAATCACATGCACCGCATGTAGGGGGTGGTATTGCGTATTTCTTTAATCCGATGTGGGCGGTATATGCAAAAGGACTTTTCACCCTAGAAGGGAAAAACAGCGAATATTTCGACGGCCAACGTACCGGTGAGGAACCGGATATTACGGCATTCCGGGTGACGGTAGGGATAAAGTGCAACATTCAATCTCTGCTGAATTAACTACATCAACCGTTCTATGTGTTTAGTGAAGTGCCCTCCTGCCTGGGAGGGCGCATTTTTTTGTTCTCCCTGTTTACCTTGTATCCTATCCTGCTATATAATGGAAAAAATAACTCGTATCGATTGTCCGGTAGTTGACGAATGGGTGGGGCTTTTTTGGTTAGGACGGTGTTTTTATTGATGACGTTTTTAGATGTTTACGATAACCGGGTATATATAAGGTTTAACAAGAACAAAAACGAAGACCATGAAACAATTACTTTTTGTGCTAAGCGCACTGTTTATTACCTCATCACTGTTTACGGCCTGTAAAAAAAAGGAGTTAGCTGATACCGAAGAAGAATGTGAACTCACGATTGCAGCGCTGGCGGGAAAATACAAAATGGTCGCGGCTAGCTACGTTGAGGCGAGCGGCGATCGCGATGTACTCCACGAAATTTATGACGACTGCGAGTTGGACGATATCAACGAATTGAAAGCAGATAAAACATTCGTTTACACCGATGGGGGAGAAAAATGTGACCCGGATGGAAGCACTTCGGGCACGTGGGATGTAAACACAAACAGCCGTATACTGATACTGAACACGGGAACGTCTACGATTTTAAGTTTTAACTGTAAGGAGCTGGTGGTCACTTACCGGGACGACGCCGGCAACATCGTAAAGGAAACCTATCGAAAACAATAGAAACTGTGGAGCATCGCCGTGGTGCTGCAACGCTAGAAAAAACAGTTTTATGAGGGGGCTTCGGGTTGGGAGGCACCCTTTTTTTGATTTTTCTTATTTAGCTGTTATCCTCGTTTGATGACCTTTTTTAAATCTACCGATATAAATGAAAATAACGTTTAACTCATGGCACCAATAACAACAACATTTTGCACATGGCTCAACAAACTATCTCACATAAATCAAAAAGCAATGAAACAATTTACTTCCGCCATGTTATTTATGGTTTTAACAACAGCCTTACAGGCACAGGACATTCATTTTGGAGTGACCGCAGGCCCCAATTTAAGTGCCGTAAACGTAAGCGGCGAAGACGTCGAACAACCCAAATCAGTCATCGGCTTTCAGATTGGCGGATTTGCCGAATTCGGGCTGTCAGATAAGATCAGCCTGCGCCCTGAGTTGCAGTACAGCATTTTGGGGTATAAGTTTGCACCCGAGGAAGATCTGTACGGATTTCGCCTCAGATCCAGTTACATTACCCTTCCGGTGATGGTGGCATACAGCATCTCAGAGAAACTGAAAGTAGGCCTCGTGCCCTATGTTGCGACAAAACTTGTCGCCAAGTACAAATTCATTCCATATGGGGAAGAAGATGTAGAAAATGAGGAAGAAGGATATTTTGACTATTCCGATGCCGACAACGATGAGTTCAAAACAGTGGATTTTGGATTGGGAGCAGGCCTTGGCTATCAGATACTGCCCAAGTTTGGCGTCAATTTACGCTACAACCACGGGCTGGCCAATATTTTCAAAGTAGAAGGTACAGACGGGTCAAAGGCCTATAACCGCCTTTTTACCTTAGGTCTGAGCTATAGCATCCAATAACTAAATCCATACGGACATGAAAACAATCAAACTTGTACTATGCCTGTCCATACTCATGATGATAGGCTGCAAAAAAGATGACGAATCTGCTCAGAAAGAAGAAATTCAGGAAAAGAAAATCCAAGAAATTATTCCGGGCAACTACCTTAATGTACTCAAAGAAATGGGCATGCCCATCCACGAAGGAATCAATCCGCCAGACATCACCGGCATTTATCATATAAGCCCTATTATGTTGCTTAAAACCAACATCACAAGTGCAGGTGAATATGAAGTTGGACACCGTTTTGCAGATGGGAGATACAGCTTCTCTTCGTTGAACAAAAATGATTTTACATTGAAAGTGGCAAGCAAGCAAGGCCCCGGTAACAGTGAAAGTACGATTGCTGCCATATCCGGTTCAGGCAGCCATTTTACGGTATACGCGATGGAAATTTCGACGAGCGGAACCAATTCAGCGATATTTGCTTACCTGTACTCGGGTATCCTGGAGGGCTCTTCCATCAAAGATTTCAAAATGGCATTCATCAATGTGGACAACAGCAACGGTGGAATACAATTTATCAAAGAAGGAGAGGCTCGCATAACACATGACGAGGACGGGATTTCGGAACGCGTAAACTCACTTGATATCACGGCTAAAACCACAAAAATATTGGAAATCAACCCAGCGGCTGTCACCGGCCTTTCACAAATGCAAAGTTCGGTAAGATAATGGTCCATGCAAACAAAAGACAGCGAAAAGGTAAACATGAGCTACCCGGAAGGGCGCTCTTTTTTCCCTGTTACCTTGAGATGTCCTGGACCACATCACATTCGGAAAGACGCCCCGGAACATTGCCCGATTTTGATGACCTTTTTTTAAATCTACCGATATAAATAAAAATAACATCCAACTCATGGCAACAATAACAACAACATTTCGCACATGGCTATCGGTCCTCGCGGTAGTCCTCGTATTGGCATCTTGTTCAAAAGACAACGAACCCCCTCTGGAAAAAGAAGACGCACAAACACCGATTGCAGAAGTGGATCAGCGGATGGAAAAATTCCTCTCTGACAATGGTTTCCCCGGTGTCTCCCTTGCCGTGAGCAAAAACGGCAAACTGGTCTACCGGAAGGGATATGGCCTTGCCGATAAAGAAAGCGGTGCGGAAGTGACTGTTGACTCACGGTTTCGCATAGCCAGTGTAAGCAAGCTGATCACGTCAGCCGCCGTTATGAAACTGATTCAGGATGGTAAGCTTTCTATCAATCAAAAAGTTTTTGGAACGAGTGGGATATTGGGTACGGAATATGGTACCCAACCCTACAAAACCTACGTGACGGCCATCACACTCAGCGACTTGTTGCACCATACCATCGGTGGTTGGGGCCAGGATAATGACCCCGCTTTTTTCGACAAGAACCTGAACACAACCGATGTCATCAACTGGACGTTGGATAACCTGGCATTGTCCAAAGCACCGGGATCAGCCTTTGCTTATAGTAACTTCGGCTACATGCTGTTGGCCCGGATCATCGAAAAAACCAGTGGGATCTCGTATGAGCAATACGTGAAAAGTGAGCTGTTGGATCAGGTAGGAGCGGAAAAAACGACCATTGCGGGTGCATTACTCGCAGACCGACAGGCAGACGAAGTGAAGTATTACGGCCAAGGGGGAGATACCGACTACGTTTACGATTACACACAGTTTACCCGGGGCAATGGAGCCATGGGTTGGCTCAGTACGCCCACCGATCTATTGCGCTTTGCCAATGCGGTAGATGGCTTGCCGACGCGCCCCGATCTGTTGGATGCGAATGCAATAGCGACCATGACATCGACAACCCCAGCAAGCATTGGCTGGGGATGGCATTTTGGCTGCGGATGGGTGGTGGAGGGTGATGAATGGTTTTGGTGGGGTAGCCTGCCCGGCACGTTTGCGATACTCTACCGCAACGGTAATGGCATCTGTATCGCCGCAACCGCTAACGGACGCCGTCAGCCGACTCCAGAAAACGGGTTGAATAGTTTTATCGGAATCGTTAACTACATAACGTTCGATGGTGGGATCCCTTGGCAGGATATCGATCAATTTTGATGACCTTTTTAAGATTTAACGATTATAAGGATATATACAAAAAGAGATATAAGATGTCAAGACGGATATATTCACAGAAATAGGGGCTTTTTATTTTTTATACCCTGTGTTTTAATTAAGAAATAGAATTATGAAGAATTAAATTTAAATTAGCCGGAAAACTTTTGGAGACCATATGAATCAGCCTGGTTCCCGGCAATTAAGACCGTCACTCACTGAGCGTCTGAAATCCGATGAGGAGCGTATACTTAACGTCCTTTATACTACGAATTACAAGCCGTTGGAGTTATACATTGTCCGGAACAATGGTTCTTCCGATGACGCTAAGGATATCTATCAAGAAGCCTTCTTGGCTGTGTGGCGAAACGTGCAAACTGATCGGTTTGCACCCCGCGACGAGGAGGAATTCGCCGCCTATCTTATGCGAGTGGGGAAAAATAAGTGGATTGATGAATTACGGAAGAATAAAAATAAATATAAGGTATCGGTTGATGAGGAGTCCGGATCTGATAGGGTTTCGGAGGAGTATGCAGATGAAACCGATGCATACATCAATACCGTGAAAAAACAATATAAGTATTTGGGCGCGCGTTGCAGGGAACTGCTTGGCCGGTTTTATTTCCGTAAGCAAAGCCTGCGTGAAATTGCGGAAGTATTCAACTGGACGGAGACCAGTGCGAAGAACAATAAGTACCGCTGTTTAAAGCAACTGCGTGAACAGGTGTTAAAGGAGGAAACGAGATAATGGAAAAAAGACCGTCACACAACTTGCCGGAAGAAGAACTTGCGCTGATCGCAAGTTACCTAAGTGGTGAAATGCCGCCCGACCAATTGGACGCATTCGAACGGCGGCTGAGCGAAGAACCCGGATTCCGGTCTAAGGTTGCAGAAGTAAAGGCACTTTTGATCGGTATCCGAGAGGCAAATCTCGAAGAGCAGTTAGATGCCTATCACGCGGAGATAGGGCAAAGTAAGGAACGGGCAACGGTAGGCAGGCGACTGATACCTTACCGGGTAGGATGGGTGGCCGCATCGGTAGCGTTATTGGTTTTGGCCGGAATCTGGTGGATTTGGTTTTCGACCCCTTCGAGCGAACGGTTGTACCATGCATACTTTGTGCCGGATGTGGGATTACCGGTGGAAATGGGTAGTGCTGACACCCTGCGCTATTTGTTCTATGATGGCATGATCAGTTATAAAGAGGGTGCGTATAATGATGCGTTGAAAAAGTGGCACTCGGTTGCCAAGGCATCCGGAACCACCGATACCTTGCAATATTACATGGGCATCGCGTACATGGAGCTCGGTGACATGGACCGTGCAAAAGAACAGCTGATGGAAGTAGCCGGTGACCGCAATGCTTCCTATCATAAGGAGGCCACTTGGTATTTGGCTCTTTGTTACCTCCATACCGGCCAACGGAAAAACGCAGTTTCGTTGTTGGAACGTATTGCTGGTGATGAACGTGCGCAGGAATTGCTGAAACAGTTGCATTGACGATGGACAGGGCGCTTTTAATTGGTTGTTTGGTTTTCATGGCCAGCTATGCAGCGCCCGCGCAGGATTGTGGAGATAATTACAACCGGGCTTCCCAGTCATACCGCGAAAATAAGTTAGACCAGGCCAACGAATATGGTTTGCGCGCAATCGCCTGTTTTCGATCGGCGGGAAAGGAGGATAGCCTGTTGCTGGCCTATTCGCAACACGCACTGGTCGTTTGGACTCAAAAGAGGCTGGAAGACGCAGTACAACTGATGGACACTGCCTTTTTAAGAATGGACCGTGTACCCAAGGGGAATGTTGCTCGCATTGCCGCGCTCAGTCGGATGGGGCAGCTCCACACCCAGCTTTACGAGCTGAAAAAAGCCGCCACCTACTTCGAAAGGGCAGAAGCGGAAGTCGGGAAAACGGAATCGCCTAACCGCCAGTATGTGCACCTGTACAACCACATCGCTGTCATGTACCTGATTGAAGAACGGTATGGCAAGGCAAGGCAATATGCCGAAAAGGCCTATCGGCTGAATCGATTGCTGGAAGGGGAAGATGGTGCGGATATGACGATGATCTGGCAAACGCTCTTTTTAATCAGCCGGTACAGTGAGAATTTTGAACAGGCCTTGGCCGATGGGAAGGCTTTTCAGCGGGTCACCGAAAAACACTACCCGCCGGATCACCCGAATATGGGGATTGTACACAATAGCCTGGCTATTATTTACGAGGCACTTAGGCAGTATGACGAAGCGCTGTATCATCGCCAAAGAGCTGTGGATATACAGTACCGAAACTTCATCCAATCCGAAAACCGGTTTTCGCTGGCCGCGGCTTACCAAAACCTGGGAACTCTTTACAATTATATGCATGAACCATTCCTTTCGCAGGCCTATTTGGAAAAGGGGAGTAAACTGTTGCTCGAAACCTATGGCGAGGATGGTATCGGGATGGTGAAAGTCTGGGTGGATTTGGCTGTGATCAAGCTGAAGATCGGGCAGTACGATGAGGCCGAGCAGCTTTTTGACCGAGCCTATGCATTGCAGAAACGCCGTGCGCCAGACGACGTATTAGGTCTGGCCTATGTGGAAACGTTTTTTGGAGATCTGTATCTCAAACAGGAGCGGTATAACGAGGCTGGTATTCTGTATAGAACCGCTTGGCAACGGTATCGAAAAGCAAAAGCTGCCGATACGGAACTTGCCTTGCTCACTAAGCAGAATCTCGCCCAGGTATTGAATGAGTCGGGACAGTTTGACGAAGCGGTGGCCATGCAGCGTGAGGTATTGGCTGCCATACGGAAGCTGTATCCGAAAGGTAACGATGCCGTTGCACAGGTTCTTCACAGACTGTGTGAAACCTACCTGAAGGCGCACCGCCCTGTTGACGCACTCGAATTATCGGATGACGTGTTTGCCGAATTAGTAGGGGTAGATGAATTACCCGATCGTGTCGGTAGTTGGTTTCAGCGCTTACCTTTCAGCTACAATACATTGGTTTACATTCAACAGCGGATGGAGGTATTGACACAGTTATTCAATCAATCGGGCCAAACGAAACGGCTGGAAATGCTGCTTATCCTTGCAGATCACTATTCGGCATTTGTATCCGAAAACCTTCATGCATTCCGGACGCAGGCAGCACTGATTGATTTGGCAGATGTTAACAAGCGGATTTATTCATACGCAATGCAGGCATGCTGGGAAATGTCCCGGCACGGAAAGGACGAGGCTTTTAATATCCGCGGTTTCGGCTATGCAGAGCGTAGCAAAGCGCTCCTGCTCCGGCTTGCGGCCAATAATATGCTGGTAGACGCTTCCAGCATGGCGAAAGAAGCTTCCACTCAACGAGACCTGATATTCCGGAGCCGGATCACCGCCCTGAACCAACAATACCTGAACAGCGCGAGGAACGATTCGCTGCTGACGCTGCTATCAGCCGAAACCGAACGCTACCGGGCATTTCAGGATAGCTTGCGGAGTGCAGGCGACCAACTGATCATGCGGAGAACCGAGCTGGCACCCCCCACATTAGATGATATCCGCGCCCGCTTATTGACAGGCGGTGAAACCCTGCTTGAGTACGCAGCGACCGATCAGTCCGTATTTATTTATGTGCTTACACCTGAATCTTTCCATGTTCATCGTGTTGAACGGAGTGTGTTGGCAGATGTAGCGTCCCTTAGGATGTTACATAGGGTAGAAGCGCAGGACTTTGTTGGGCCCGCATACCGGCTTTATGAAGCACTGATCCAGCCGGTAGCAGCTTATTTTTCCACTGACAGGCTGCTGATTATACCGGACGCAGATCTGTATTATCTTAATTTTGAAATACTCATCACGCACGGTGGGCAGAAGTCGTTCGCTGATATGCCTTATCTCATCCGTAAATACGACATATCATACCTGCTCTCAGCAGCAAGTGCCTTGCAGTTGAAAGCAGCGTACCGCGCACAGCATAAATTCAAAGCATTACTTTTCGCTCCGGTTTTTACCGATGAGATGAAAGCTAACTACCGGAAATCACTAACCGGCCAAACGTTCGAGAATGAGGATTACTTTTTCCTGTATCGGCAGCCTTTCGCCCTACGGGCTGCACAGCGCATCGGACAACTTTTTCAGCACGATCTGTTTGCCGAACAGGAGGCGCAGGAAAATACGTTTAAACGTCTTGCGCCGCAATACCATGTGCTGCATTTGGGTACACATGCCGAAGTGAATAACTTGGCACCATTGGAATCCCGCTTGTTCTTTGCAAAATCCATGTCCGATGACGGGATCGATGCGGATGATGGCTATTTGTATACCTACGAAATCTATGCAATGCAGTTACGTGCCGAGTTGGCGGTATTGACTGCCTGCGAAACGGGTGCCGGGGCATGGCGCAACGGTGAAGGAGTCGTATCATTGGCCCATAGTTTTATGTATGCCGGCTGTCCCAGTGTGGTGATGAGCCTTTGGAAGATTGATGAGCAGTCGAGTACAGACATTATCACCGTATTCTATGAAAATTTGAAAAATGGCGAAAGCAAAAGCACCGCCTTACGGAATGCAAAACTGAAATTGATACATCAACATGCAGGCCGGTTATCTCATCCTTATTATTGGGCCGGACTGGCACTGATTGGCGATGCGGAACCACTTTATAAAAGCTACGCATGGCTGTATTGGAGCATAGGGCTGTTGGTGGTTGGGGTAGCCGGGGCCGTATTTATCAAACGGAGAAAACAGCAGAAGGCTGCTTAATGAAACAGTAATGTTACAAGGATTGATGTCATAATTTACGATGTTCGTACGCAACAAAACTAGCGTAGCGGCGTCTTATCTAAAATGCGTAGGATTGACACCGTTACTCGCACATGAATGGTATCACTTTTTAACTAAATCTTATGAAGTATGTATGGCTATTGACTATAGCGGGCGGTCTATTTTCTGCTTCGCCCGCCACGGGTAGTCTACGGATGTATGCCTTGCAGGATACATCAATCAAAAAACAACCGGACACCACAAAAGTAGCACCGCCTGACAGTACGAAGAAAACGGCGGCAGACTCCGTTAAAAAGAAGCCTGAAAAGCCTTCGATTGAGGATAAAGTCAAGACAAGTAAGAAGGTAGACGGACTCTTTACCCTCTATCGAGACACGGCCACCGCAAGTTTGCAGCTCTACCTCGAAAAAGGGCAGTTGGGTAAAGATTTTATTTACCAAAGCTTCTCGATGGGTGGACCCACAGCCTTGTTTCTGAACCAGAATATGATTCGTGATACCTGGCTGTTCAGCATCCGCAAGAATAACGATCGGATTGAATTTTTACGGAAGAATACATCGTTTTACTACGATCCCGATAATCCGGTGAGTAAAGCAGCCAATGCGGACGTAGCCGATGCCGTCTTTTATTCAGAAAAGATCGCTGCTTCGGACAGTGCGGGCTATCTAATCCCGATTGATGGGTTGTTCATCAGCGATAAGCTGGACCAGGTAAAGCCAACAATGCCACCGGGAATTCCGCCGGGCGCTGTATTTAATTTGGGAAACCTGAATGTCTCGAAATCAAGTTACGATACGGTACGGTCGTTTCCAAAAAACACGGACATCGTCGTGCGGCTTGCGTACGACAATCCCATGCCGATGAATGGGGGCGGAAAGGACATTACAGATGCCCGATATGTAACGGTCCGGATGCAGCATTCATTTTTAGAGGTCCCACAGAACAATTACCGACCCAGGCGGGATGACCCACGTGTAGGATATTTTGGTGCCGAAGTGGACGACCTGACGTCGATTTCCCCCGCGCCGTACCGGGATTTTATCAGCCGTTGGCACCTGGAGAAGAAAAATCCGAATGCGAAGATCAGCGAGCCTGTTGAACCGATTGTATTCTGGATAGAAAATACGACACCGATTGAATACAGGCCGATTATCAAAGAGGCTGGCGAGAAATGGAATGAAGCATTTGAAGCGGCGGGCTTTAAAAATGCTGTTGTCATGAAAGAAATGCCGGATGATGCCGATTGGGATCCTGCAGACATCGCGTATAATGTAATCCGTTGGAAATCATCAAGCAGTCCCAGTTACGGTGCCATTGGCCCGAGCTTTTTCAATCCGCTGACCGGACAGATCTTGGGTGCGGATATTACCGTGGAATGGAAGTCGGGAGCCGGAACGCCGGTTTACGATGATTTGTTCAATGGTGGTGTTTCAGCCCTGGGTTCATTGCCTTGGGAACATCCCGAACAGGCGGCAGCTGCACAATCGGAATATGTACACCATTCGCAGGTGAACCGGATGGCGATGTGTAACCTTGCCAATGAGCTAAGCATGCAGTTCCAGACCGGTATGGCTGTGGTAGAGACCCTGGATGCGGACGCTGGTGGGGCCAAGCAGGCAGCCACAGTCAAAGAGATGCACAAGCAATTCCTGTACTACCTGATCATGCATGAAATGGGCCATACATTGGGTTTGAACCACAACATGAAAGCCAGCCAGATGTTAAGTCCCGAACAGTTGCACGATACTAAGTTGACACGGAAGATCGGGCTGCAAGGGTCAGTGATGGACTATCCGGCCATCAACGTAAGCCGGGACCGCAGCAAGCAGGGAGATTATTATACGACAAAAGCAGGCCCTTATGACATCTGGGCAATTGAATATGGTTACACACCGTTTTCTCCGGCGGAAGAGGAAAAGGGCTTGGATAAAATCCTGAGCCGCAGTACCGACCCTCAACTGGCTTTTGGTAACGATGCCGACGACATGCGCAGCCCGGGCAAGGCCATCGATCCCCGTGTGAACGTCAACGATCATTCCAACGACATGATGACGTATGGTGAAGAACGTTTCCTCCTGGTGAATGACATGATGCCGAAGTTGAAGGAACGGTTTAGCAGGCCTAATCAAAGCTATCAGGAACTGTTGCAGCGGTATGGCCAGCTCAATAACCAACGTTTTAGTATGGCGGCTGCCATCAGCCGTTACATTGGCGGGGTATATGTAGACCGCAGCTTTGTGGGGCAGCGCACCGATGTGCAACCTTATACACCGGTGCCGCTTGAACTGCAGAAGAAAGCGATGGCATTGCTTGGTACATACATCTATGCACCGGATGCCTTTGCCGAAGACTATTCCTTATTTCCCTACCTGCAACCCCAACGCCGTGGCTTCAATTTTTTCAGTAACACGGAGGATTACAAACCCCAGAATACGTTCCGGTCGTTGCAGGTAAGTACGCTTTCACACATCTTGCATCCCACGACGCTCTCGCGTATCAGCAACAGCAGTCTATATGGTAACACATATTCAGTGGCAGAAGTAATGCAGGATCTGACAGCGAATATTTTTAATGCGGATTTGGGCGGCAGTGTTAACCTGATCCGTCAGAATCTCCAAACCGATTACGTAGCCGCATTGAGTGGTATTTTGGAAGCAAAAACCGGCTATGATCATGCAAGTAAGGCGGCAGCACTGGCAACGCTCACTGCAATTAAATCGAAATTGGCTGGCGCAGCTTCATCTGACATCCAAACCGATGCGCATCGGAAGAACCTGGTGTTCTTAATTGATAAGGCCTTATCGGTAGATAAGGCGTCTTAACCAGGGTGTTTTCTTTACAGTTCGGGCATCTTTTAGGATTTTAACCTAACAAGATGCCCGAATTTCTTGTTTATATTCCGCCTAATTTGTAATTTTACAGCAAACGAATCCCCGCTATCTTCCTGTTAACATACTGCCTATCCCATCCTCTAGGTAAGGTAGGTAGCCTGTCTATACCTTATTCGTACTTTCTTCGCTGTAAAACAAAATAGAAAATGGTATGGGTCTACCGTGAGTCCGGGTTTTACTATAAAAACTTGGACTCACCGTGGACTTACTGTGGACTCACTGTGGACTCATCCCGAAGAAGGTATGGCAAAGGTACCTGCTTGATCTTGTCCGTGTCCGTCTGGTGTTGACTGCCAGACCAATGGGTCGTAAAAAGATTTTATGACGGAAGAGGCTGAATAGGATTATCAGCAAATTTAGGACTTTTTGTTAGTTATTGAAATACTGCTAATTGTTTCTTTCTTATTCAGCTTGATAACTACGGATTGATCAATTGTTTTAATGGTTAATTCGTCTTGCTGGTGTTGTAAAGATTTCTTCACATTCCGCTTGTAATGAGGGTGATTTAAAAAAATAGATTATTTTTGATTTACAGATTCTTAGACACGAGACTTAAATTCCGGCTTCCTAAACTGGCAATAGGGATTATGTAGTTGTAGACATTGGTCAACCCAAGGAGGTAGGATTTCTTCATATGGATTCACTAATTCAATATAACGATGAGATCTTTTAAAAAAACCTTTTACCGAGTTTGTTTTCCAGGATTCTTCTTACTAACTTGTTGTCAACGGGATATCCCGATACCGCCATTGGAGAAGGACGATATGCGCAGCGTCACATTTAGGCTATCGGGCTTCGAATCCGAAGTTACTCCTTTGTCCCGTCACGATGTCAACAACCTTATGGGCTTCAAAAATGCCGGAATACAGGCGCTGCATAACCTGGTGCCAGGCCCTGAACCCCAATACCTGTATTATTGGTCATTTAACGATGAAAATTTGGAGCCCGACATCGCAGTGGATGCGGAAGGGGCGGGGATTACATTTGAGGCCAGCGCGGTTGGTCCCAAGTTTTTTTCTGGGTTTTCTGGAGACGGATACGATGCGGGACAATCCATGAGTTTGACGGCAGTAAAATCATTGATAATCACATTAGCCATGGAGGGGGTTGAGTCGCTTGGAAATCTTGCCTTTGATATAAGTAGCTCGGATACGGGACCTAAAGATTTTCTACTATCTTATTCCATTGATGGAGGCCTGAGTTATGAGGTGTTAAAAGAAGGAAATCAATTTGAAAATATGGGACCGCAATCCCGAAATTCCTATGACATCGATGTTAGTATATATCCACAGTTTATCGGTGTAAAGACAGTAAGGTTAAAATTCGATTTTTTGCCGGGCAGCCGTGACGGAGCGGGCGACTACAAGGAAAGCAGTGGTGCAGTTCGTTTTGACAACATCCGTCTTTCCGGTGTTTACAACGGTGAAGGAGAAGAGGAAACCGATCTATCAATGCCCAGTACATTGCGTTATTATGTATTTTCTTCTTCTGATGGCAATGTGGTAGCACAGGAGGAGCTGGCGCTGGACAAATTAGCGGCGGGTGGACTCTTGAAAATCAAATTATCTCCGGGTACCTATGACGTGTTGTTCTTGGCTTATCGATCCAATGGGAGTATACTGCTGCCGGAAGACCTTACCAACGCAAATGAGTTTTACTTCGGGCAGGATTTTAACGATTACCAGGCTGTCACCTACGCGTTATTAAAACAGCATTTTGAAGTGGGGGCTACCGATGTAACCGAACCTGCAGTGCTGACACGATGCTTTAGCCTGGTTACGTTCAATTTTACGGATTTGTGGACAGACCTAGCGGAAGTAAAGAAAATCGATGTAACCCGCCAGCATGACAACTACCTGTATACGCCATACGGTAATCCGGCTGAAGTGCCGATAGCGGACCTTCATACCCTTACATTTGACGAGCTCGTAGCAGCAGAAGATTATCAACTGAGGTTTCATCAATTTCTAGGGATACCGGATGATTTGCAGGACCTCAGTTACGAGCTAACGGCTTATGGAATGGATGGAAAGAAGCTGAATACAGTGATCTTAAGCGAACGCATCCGGAATAACGTGCAGCTTCGATTCAGTGGACGACTGTTAGCGGATCTTGATCGTTTTTCCATTGGGATCGATCCGGATTGGGATGAGACCATTGAGCATGACTTTTAATTAAAAAGCCTCACTTAATGATAAATAAAATCCGCCCTGGCGTTTTTCGCCGGGGCGTTGCTCCCCAATGCCATAATCGAAACGGACGCTACTGTTGTGTTCCAGATCAAAGAAATACCGGACACCGCCGCCATAAGAAGGCACCAGACGCGCATTCCGCCAGCCATCGTGGTAAGTAGAACCTGTACCCATAAAGGCAGCAATACCCACCCGGGGATGGAAGCGATATCGGAGTTCGCTTTGGGCGGCTATCAGGCTCCGGTCGCGATACCTGCCAGAATAGTAGCCGCGCATCATCATGTCGCCCCCCAATTCACGGTATACATAGAAGGGGATATGCGGGCCTGTTGATGTCTTGTAGTGGCCATTGAATCCTAATGTCAACTGGTGGGATAAGGAAAAAAAGGCCCGTAGGTCAAGGTCAATGGTGCTTCCCTGAAAACGGCTACCGCCGCCGAATCCAGGCGAATAGGCATATTTGGCACGTGCGTAATATCCCCGTGTGGTATAGGTATTGGCGTCTCGGGTATCATAAAGTTGGGAAATCCCGATCAAAAAATGGCCACCACCCGCCCGTCCGTAAGGAGGGGTAAGCCCGAATATTCCACCGCTTTCGCGGTCAGAAAAAGCAAAACGCTCATAAGTAAGGTTCAATCCGGCATAGTAGCCGGGGGCCAGTCTGCGTTCGCCTTCAAAGCGGAGGCGGATCAACTGCATCAGCAGAACATCTTCATCCTGTTCCCGTGTCTGGTTGCCGATTCCATAGAAATTGAAGGGGAAATTCCGGAAACGGATTTCCGTGGTGTAGTGATACTTGTTACCGGTGGTCCATATATCCGATTCCAATTTGAGGTTGGTTTGCCGTTCGGTGGTAAATGTGCCGATGAATGTGACATTGGATGTCCGGATGGTGGTATCCGTCTTGTTGAGGTAAAAATTATATACCCCTGCCAAGCCAAACTCCAATCCGGTCTCCTGCGCATAACCCAGTGCGGGCACAACGATAAACCCGGCTGAACGAGTACTGTCTTTCTCCGGAGAGATAAACCGCTTGATGAGTTTATGTTCCCAAATACGCTGTTTTTCCTGTGCCAAAGCAGGAATCGCAGTAATCCCGATGAGTAAGCAAAATACGTAACGTCTAACCATTTCCATAGTACCGTTTTCTGCGGCGAAGATACGGATAAACAGATAACCGACAGCCCCGGTTATATTTTTGTAAATTATTTTTGTATTAATGCAAGTTTGTATATCTTTGCAGTCCCTAACGGAAAAGGGGTGTTTTTTGAAGATTTTGCTTCCTTAGTCCGCCTGTTAATTGGCGGAAACTGGTAGGTAATCAGTGGGTCGCTGAAACATTTTTGCCTCCTTAGCTCAGCTGGTAGAGCAACTGACTTGTAATCAGTAGGTCGCTGGTTCGATCCCGGCAGGGGGCTCAAAAATGGGGGGATTCCAGAGCGGTCAAATGGGACGGACTGTAAATCCGTTGCTTCGGCTTCGAAGGTTCGAATCCTTCTCCCCCCACATAATATTAATAAGCGGAAGTAGCTCAATTGGTAGTCCGCCAGCTGGCGGATCCAAGCTACAGGTTGCAGGTTCGAGACCCAACGTGCCGGAAAGGCTCGACAGGAAATAAGGCACAAAAGCGGAAGTAGCTCA
>Ga0182746_1000557_pt1 | contig 48061 bp, 31 predicted proteins | sample eDN3rd30CBELigOP_FD_128881 | JGI IMG/M metagenome (GOLD analysis project Ga0182746, IMG submission 128881) | Enriched Organic Plus compost microbial communities from Emeryville, California, USA - eDNA 3rd pass 30_C BE-Lig OP (version 2) (version 2) ...
AAGGACCAGTGGCTGACGCCGCTGCTGAACGGCGACATCCGTTCGGCCTATCTGATGACCGAGCCGCAGGTCGCCTCCTCCGACGCCACCAATATCGAGACGGAAATCCGCGCCGACGGCGACGATTACGTCATCAATGGCCGCAAGTGGTGGATCTCGGGCATCATGGACCCGCGCTGCAAGCTGCTGCTGCTGATGGGCAAGACCAACCCGGAAAACCCGCGCCACCAGCAGCAGTCGACGGTGATCATTCCGCGCGACACGCCCGGCGTGCACATCGTGCGCACCACCACCGTGTTCGGCAGCCTGCATTCGCCGGGCGGCGAGGCGGAGCTGCGGCTTGAGAACGTGCGGATTCCGAAGTCGAACATCATCATGGGCGAAGGCAAGGGCTTCGAGATCGCCCAGGGGCGCCTTGGCCCGGGCCGCATCCACCACTGCATGCGTTCGATCGGCCAGGCCCAGCGCGCCCTGGAGATCATGGCCAACCGCGTCGACAGCCGCGTTGCTTTCGGCAGGAAGCTGGCCGACCAGAGCTCGATCCGCCAGGACGTGGCCCGCTCCTATTGCGAGATCGAGATGGCCCGGCTGCTGACCCTGAAGGCGGCGGATCACATGGATCGCTACGGCAACAAGGTGGCGAAGGACCTGATCGGCGCCATCAAGATCATCGCGCCGCAAATGGCGCAGACGGTGATCGACCGCGCCATCCAGGCCCACGGCGGCATGGGCGTCAGCGACGACACCCCGCTGGCCTATTTCTTCACGCTGAACCGTTTCCTGCGCATCGCCGACGGCCCGGACGAGGTGCACATGTCGCAGCTCGGCAAGCTGAAAATTCAGGAGTACGTCAACGCCGGCAGGTAATCTCGATCATCGTGGAGTATTTTTTCAACCATGTGCAAATCAATACGCGCTGATATAATATTCAGCGCGTATTGTAAAAAATACAACGCGGCAACTACCTCTACCGACTTTGGGGCGGCGGACTGTTCGCTGCCGATTGCCCGGAAACATCAAAGGTCCAGACGGACATCGGTGACACCGACGCCCCATATCGATGGCTGAACACCATAACAGGCAGCGCATCTGTCCCTTCGGCGGTATCCCATTGCCAATAGGTTCCGTCTGTCGAGACAGCACCGTTTCGCACTGCATAAATCATGATCGCTCCCTGGGCCCAGTATGGCTTCAACAGGACATAATCTCCACTGTTCACATCCGTGACGCCCACAACCACGGGGTAGCCCGAATCACTGGTTTTTGAGTTATAGCTCAGGGTGTAATATGTCTGGCCACCAAACGTTCCCGACATCCTGTACAATCTTTCATTGGTGGGCTTGGAGGCATCCACTGGCGTCAGCGTCCACCGATCAGTCGATGAAGTGGCTGACAGGGGAAGGCCGCCAACAAGCTTCCTTTGCGGCGCTCCGGGGTCTTGCCAGTACATATTTCTTTCCTGATCCTTGTTGTCGTTGCCCTTATTGTCGGTTGTCGTCACGCGGTTAACCTTGACGCCACCGCTCGTAATGACGGCTGGCGCAGTGGCGCTCACGTTATTGCTAAGCGGCAGCCAGCTGTTGTTTGCCATATTGTTTAACAAAAAGCCCGGTTGCGGCACATTCGGATTGAGCTGAAATTCATCGCTAACATTGCCGTAACAATCCACGAGTTTGAGCTTCATTGGGTTCCATTTACCGGCTGACCGTTCCAGATCGCCGAAGCCGGCGACAATGGTGACACAGATTTCATTCCGTCCAATGGCCGGAGGCGCCATGTCGTCGGCAGGGAGCGTTACGCCAGCAAGCGTCATGCTCTGCCCGTCAGGCTTCTTCACCTCTTCGCCGCTATCCATCTTGTTAATATTATAATCGTTTTCAGAAATAAGGTAGTTATTATTTTGCCAGAAATAGGCCTTTGTTTGGTATCCGCCCCATTTTATATCATGAATAACGCAGTCTTCTGTCTCGCGTGACGACTGCGTGACCGAAGGCGTCATGAAGGCGCCGAACAGCGTAGGCGCCGATCGGCCCGTATTGGCCAACGACACAATTGCGTCCCACCGGCGCTGGTAGTTCGCGGGATCATCCTCCCCACTTTCATTTTGTGGGCCCGTGTCATTCTCATTAGATTTACCTTGCCTCGCGACAGTCTGTAGCACAATATTATCATTAATCCTGTAGGTAATTGCTGGAATAGGATCAATCGTGACAGTTTTTTCCTTATCTTTAGCCTCCTTGCAGAAATTGTAGGTTACTCCGCCTTGGTATTCATAGTTTGGCGTCACAATCATGCCGACGCTCGTGCTGTACCCTTGCGGATCACTCATACCATTCGAAAACGTCAGGTAGTAATAAAGGGTAGCTTGGGGGCCACTGACGCTCGAGACCAGATCACCGCCATCATCATCACCGCCATCATCATCATCCGCGTCACCATCGATAGCAATCGCAGCGCTTCCGAGTAATATCTCTTTATTGAAATAATTAGACTTGGTATCGACGACGACATACGCGTACATACTACCACGTGACGGGCTTTGCCCTGCGACGCTGTAGGGCGCTCCAGACGAGAAATCCACCAGCTTGACCCCAGCCATCACATCTTCAATGGTCGGTTGATTGGAGGTGGTCAGCGTTTGCCCAAAGGCGTCATGAAGATTTATGACAACTTTGATCACAGCTTGATGCACATAATTCTGATATATGCTTGCTTGGCTTGCAGGCGATCCAGCAAAGTATATCTGTTGTATATCTGTCGTTGCCCATGCCGAGCCGAACTCAATGTCCTGTTTGATATTTTTTTCTGTGACATTGGCGCCGGGGTCGGGTTCAATCGCAAGTGGCACGGTTCCGGTGACGCCGCACTTCATAAAAATCACGGCTTGATTAAAACCGCTCGGTATCACCGAGCCAGAGTCAGGCGGATTATATACGACAGTTTGTTGTTTAACTGGTGTCTCGAAATCAAATTTATCTGACAAATTCGCGTCTTCCGTATCGACGGAAAAGACCATGTTTCCGTAGCCGCCCCATATACTGCCGTTCAGCCGGTACTCCGCCTGCACCCGCACCACTCCACTTTCCGTAGCGGGACCGCCTTTCCCGTTCGACACCCAGGTCGTAGTATCTTCGTCGAAGCTGGCGACGCCGGTGACCCCGCCGTCAGAGGCAGGAGGCATATCATAGTCAATATCTGACACATTGATGGAAAGACCGGCCGGAAACTCGCTAGTGACCGCGACCTGATCGGACACCCGATCGCCGTCGACTTCCGCGTTACCACGCACGACCCCCTTGCACCATGTAAACGCATTGAGCGTGACCGTGCCCACACCATCTTCGTTGGTCGTCACTGTTACTTCATTGCCGTTGCCGTACCCGACGAAATAGATGGGGCTGTTGTTTGGGCGGGAAAGGATTACGTCACCGGAAATGCCCTTTCCATCAGCACCTGTAAGATTGATCGTAATTAGCTGGCCCTGTCCAGCTGCCTCGAAGCTCACGGTATCCGGCGTCAGGGTCAGCGTTGCCTTAGACGGTGCGCTGAATGCGATTTGTTGGTCCTGAAAGGCGTTGCCGTTTTCACCCGTGCCTGAAGCGCGGACAACCCCTCTCTCCTCCGCGGAGTCGGTAATGTATACAATGGCATACCCATGGTCATCCACCGCGACAACCTTGGTTTTTTGGGTGGGGGGGGTGTCCGTGAAGCAGGCCGTGTCGAGGCCCTGCAGCTCGAACACGATATTAATATTCTTGATAATCTCATTAACCCCGGTTATCCAGGCCTTGGCTTCGATGCTCGAGAAAGGGCCCGCAGGCGTCGAGGCCGGATTCAAAGTCAATGTCATTTTATTATTCGGATTTGCCGCGACGAACTGGTACTGCTTTAAATCCGCCCCTCCGCTTGGAGCTGTCGACGTGAAAGACACGTTACCGCTGGTAACACCGTTATATATGAAGTCTACTGGCGGCGTCGTGCCGAATCCGGTAGCCTGCACATCGCAAGTTGGCGTTCCAGTGTCGACAAAAGTTGCGCCGCCCGTGAGCGAAAACTTTCCTTTGGCTTGCGGCACGACATTGCCGTCCTGCGAAATGGTCGCTGTGACGGTCATCCGGGTGTTGGCCAGCGCCTGGCCATTAGCCGGATTCAGCGCAATGGCGCAGGTAACATTACTGGCGTCAGCATTTTTTATTGGGCTTGTCATCACAAGAACTCCATTTGTGAATTATGTTGAAAATATTTGGCTTATTATGTAATTTAAAATGGGGTTTCTTTGAAAGAAACAGGAATATCCGCGTGACACTCTTCGCTGTCCAGCGTTATAATGACACTTTCAGCCACATCATTCGTAATGGTAATCGTGCAGGTATGGTCGTCGTGAGTCATGCTTTTTACTGATGCGCCGTATCCGCGAACAAGCGCAGAGCCGCCCGCCGTGACGTCCACGGTTCTCAAGGCCAGCGGCATCACCACACAGATCTGGCAAAAGTCGTTGGCTCCGGCGATTGCCGTCGCCCGGCAGCCGTAGACCATGAGGCCGGAGCGGTCGACACAATATACCCCTGAGAACGTGCTATCGACACTGACTGGGAGGACGTCAGCCTCATCATCCACCGCCGTGACGCGACACGTGACTGGCGCAGGCGTCCCTTCTGTGACCATGTAATAGATATCGGCGGTGGCCAGACCTGCATCGTCGGTGCGAAGCATCAGCTCGCCGCTGCCACTGTCGACGAAGGCGACGCCCTGATCGACCGTCAGGGTGATAGTGCGGCGTGGCTGCGTCGCGATCCAAACCCGATTGGCCGGCGCCAGGTAGGGTTTTTCCGGCGCGCGGCACGGCGCGCCGGAGGTAGCGCTGGCGAGGATGAAGGACTCCGCCGCATCCAGAAGCAACAGGGCCGGACGGGAAATGCCCGCGATAGCGTCACCGTTGCCTGGCGTCCGCCCAACGGGGACGGTTGTGACCGCCCGCGCCGTTTTGGACGGTCCACCCGGCTGGTTCACGATATAGCGGGCGACGCAGTGGCCGCCATCGCCCGCAGCCAACACGTCGGCCATTCTCGCGAACGCATCAATGTAGCCAGCGTTCATATCGGCCGCAGTCACCTGCCGGGACAGCAACACCCGCGCCATATCGCGAACCGGCGTCCAGATGTCAGTATATCCCTCCCATATGATGGTGATGTTGTTCCCAATACCCAGGGCGTCGCACGGCGCCCGCACCGTGACGCCGCCAGCCTGGGCCACCTCCTGAAAGGTCGCCACGCCCGCGATAAAATCGGGAAACGTCGGCGGATCGAGCCACACGCTGGCCGCTCCAGTCACAACGACCTGCGCCGGCGGGGAAAGCGCCCCGTTTCCGGCGGCGTCCGTCACGCCATAGCGCAGGACGAGGGAGCCATTGCTGAACGCCCACGCCGGAACCGTGAGGGTGAGGTCCTCGTCCGGCTCAACGTCCTGCGGCGGCGTGGTCGGCGCCGGCGCGTCATTGAGCATAACGATGAAGCTGTCGCTGATGCGATAGTCCGTATAGCGAGGCACACGCACCTGGACTGCGCCGCCAACAACGCCTACGTCGAGGACGCCATTCTGCGCCTGAGGCAGGACGGGGGTAGCGAGCCCTTCATAGCCGCCATTCTGAGACCAGCGGCGGGCGTGAGGCGATCTCATCATGACCTTGCTCCCCCCACTGGGTCTTGCAGACGGCGCGGCGGGAGCGTGGTCACCAGGCTCGTGTTTGCGACAAAGGAGCAGTTGACGAAGAGAATTTCACCGTCAGGCGACACCGGCAGGGACAGGCGCGCCGTCACCGTTTCCGGGAACGCGTCAACGACACAGATTTCCGCGCAGTTATACGAATCCAGCTGAACAACTTCACCATCGGCGCTGGAATCTTCGAGACGTATCTGCGCCATGCTCGCGGCGTGCGCCGCCACCACCGTCATGGGGGCTGGATCCGGGTTCTGATCTATCTCGACAAAAATACTGTTGCACTGGTCCCCGCCAGCCGCGGCGCCGACAGCTGCGCCATACCAGAGGAACCGGCCCGGCCCGACCTGAAGCGGGGCGAACGACAGCATCTGCTTCCACGCCTTTGGGGAATTGTCCGTCGCGGTGAGCACCGTCGTGGCGGGGCCATTCACCGTGGCCAGGAAGTACACCCTGACCTTGCCTTCGCCGCCCTCGTCCAGAACCAGGGTTTGCGACGTGGCTTTGCTCTGGGGATCGAAGCAGGCTCCTCCAGGCGCGACGGAGAGGAGAATGACCTCCTTCCCGCCGCCGCTAATCCAGACCGTATTAAATCCGGCCAATCGGCTCATTGCAGGTACGCAAACCGGGGCGCCGACAGTCGCATCGAGGCGCGTTATCGTCATGATCCACCTCCAGAACAGCTTCTGGCGCGTTTCAAGGAAAATAGAATTTGCTTGCGTAATATAGATATTATGAAATTAATTCATGCGCATAATTCAAATTTACCCAACGCAACAGCGAGCACCACCACTTACACATCCTTATTACATCACAACTATAAAGTGCATCGCACGCACAAAATTAACCACCCGTGTCGAGATTCAACTCCACATACTCGGAATATATTCTATTTTCTGCCGAGTTAGCTTCACCCTTCGGGACAACATAATACTCTGCATAGAATGTCGCCTGATCGGGACCGCTCTGATTGGGCACAAAACCACGCAGTTTAGCGCTGTTATAGGTTGAGATTATACTGCCGGCCGCGATATCATTCGCGGTGATCTGCACCGGGTCGTCGAACACATTGCCTTTCTGCTCATTGGTCCACAGATCCCAACCGTGAAGATATATGGTGGATGTAATCAAATCGCCGTCCTTTGGCGTCCAGCCTTTATCCGCCTTGAGCGGAATACTTAGGCGCAGGCCGTTCTCTATCGTGTTGACGTTGACAACCGACCCTGCATCTTCGACAACCGGCGCCGGCAGATCACGCGGCTCAATGAGCGGGTCGGGCTCGTACTTGCCGGGATCGCCGATACAGTGGAATTTTCCGGTCGATACCGATGTCTTGCAGCCTCCCTGATTGGAGCTGACAACATAAAAGAGCTCGTTATTGGGCTCTTTTCCGCTTTCGGAGTTCGAATCCGAACGGAACAGAGCCTTGGCCAGGAACACCGATATCTCAGGGGGAAGAGGCTCGCCCGATGGAAAGGACACTTCCTGGTACTGGACGTTTTCTCCATTTATGAAGATAAAAATATCGTACTGCTGATCTCGTTCAAAAGATGCCGTAGAAATAGTAACAGGAACCATATTCGAACCTGCCTTATCGAGATTGTATTTCCCATTTTCGGTAGGAAGATTTACGCTCGGCGCCGAAAAATTGTAATCGATGGTTTCAGGAGCGTAGACAGCAACCGGATCCATATTGGTGGCCGCCTGGGGCTGGGTCCAGCAACTCACGGCGAGGCGGCACGGATCTTTTCTTGTTACTAACGTCAGCCTCGCCACGCCATGCTTATCCGTGATACCATGAATGACTGAACTCCTGGGCGCCAAATCTGATTTATAGAGTGGAGCCGGCTCCAATCTTTCCTGATCCGCGAACGCATTCACATCCTTGAACACAGTCGCATCGTCGTCGTCAGACCAGTACACAGCATAGTCCGGCGCCGGATCACCCGCACTATTCGTTACAGAAACCTTCATTATAACCTTATTGAACGGCTCGTCAGCATTAAGATTATTACTCTCATTGACCGGAACGATAGCCCTGTCGAGCGAACAGACGGTGGTGGCGGGTTTTGACGCGAGGTCCCACAGGGAAGCGGTTTCCCCTGCGTAGTTGTTCAGAACAATTTCATAGCCGATGTCAGACCCGCCGCGCAAATTGGAGGGAGCGAACGCGTAGAAATCACCCTGATACACTGGCGGCGACTGCCCCCCCGAGGATAGCGAGAGCGTCGGGAAGCCGCTCTCCTGCGGTAGAGTTTCATTGTCAGGCCAGACCCCGCCTTTAAAATTAACACCAACTTTAATCACCTTGTCTGGGATATTTTCATCCTCAGGAGACGCCGTATAAGTCACGACGCAACGTACGATCTGGTTACGAAAGATAGTCGCGCCTGTATCAGGCGTAAACGTCATTTCGCCTTTGTAAACTGGGGTTCCCGGCATCATGCCCTCCTCAAATACCTAACCAAATCACACTAACAATTGATAAATGATACTCAAGAAAAGATTAAAAACAGACGTTTGATTTAAGATAAAACTGGCGCATTCTTAATTAAATGTACTCTATTTTCAGTTGCGCCATCATAAACGCCTCGCGACAATATTCAGGAGGGCTCTCGCAATGGCCGAGTACTTTTCTCACTCAGACAATTTTGTGAACAGCGTATCAAGCAATGTTGACCCACGCACCGGAATGTATTCATGCACGGTCACGCTGGGACACAGTTCCGAAAATATATTCAGGGGCCCGAAGCTCCCACTCATGATAGGTTATGCGCCATTCCAGTCGAACAACTTTGGGCTTGGAACCGGTTGGACCTTCAATTTCAGCTCTTATGACACCAGTTCGGGCGTGCTCACCTGCATGAACGGCGAAAACTACACGGTGGGTACGGGTAACACCCTGAACCAGGCTAAACTGACATCACTGAAACTGACGTCCGGCTCGGATTGGTACCGGCTCGACCACGGCGATGGAACCATCGAGATCCTGACCGATTACGGCAGCAACGTGAGAGTTCCTTCTAAAATCTACTCACCGAATGGAGCCGTGTTTACACTTAACTGGACGCATGATGAGCAGCCCCGCATCGCCGCGATCAAGGACAACAGCGGGGCCAGAGTTCTGACAGCAACCTACTCCCAGGGTGACTTCCACCTCACCCTGTGGCCAGATTCAGATGACAACAAGGTGGTCTATGCCGGCGTCATCCAGACGGACCAGCTGACGTCGCTCACCGCAACAAAAACCGACGCATCAGGCACGCAATCCTGGCGCTGGAAATTCGGGCTTGCCGACACACTGCATCATGGAACGGTCATCAACCAGGTTACATATCCAATGGGGATGATCGAAAAGGTTACGTACACAGACCAGGGGCACAGTTATCTCAATGGCGGCTCTCAGTATCCGCTGCCCTACGTGACAAACTTCACGCGCACACCCCACGGCGGTGGCCCGGTCGAAACGTTCACATACGATTTCTCCGTCACGAATTTTCTGGGTGGCGGGGCCATGTCGGGCGCAGGCGTGCATTACGATCCGATGATGGACAATTTGTACACTCATGCGACAGATTATCCAGCTTACACATATAGTTCCACAACAACCCACATAATGGGCTCTCATAATCCGGTCGTTACGACCCGCACCTATGACACCTTTCATCGATTGATCACAGAAGTCGATCAATACGTAAACAATACAAAGAAAACCAGCGTAACGACTTATTACACAAAATCAGACGGTGATTTCGACAGTCAACCGAACAATTATCAGCTTCCATACCAGGTTTCGACGACCTATGAGGCGCCGGAAGCTGACGGGATGCAAACGCGTCAGGAGACCACGCTGTTCAGTTATGATGCACAGGACGGCGTGCGCACCATGATGCAGACGCCGGACGGCATCAAGACTGAATATACCTATTATCCGTCCAGCGGAACCGTGGGGGATACACCTGACGGCTTCACCTACCGGTGCCCGAAAAGCCTCGGGAAACACAAACGCTACGTCAAGACCATCACCACCACCTATCCCGACGTGGCGGACGGCGCAGACACTCTCAGCGCGCGCACCGAGCTGTACGAGGTCGCATGGGACAGCATTTCCCTGCCCGGCGGCGACCAGCCCGATGGCCCCGCCTCCTACGCCATCGTTCCCGTCGCCATCCGCTCGTCAACCCTCGAGCATGGCGAGACCATCGACAATGGCGCCAAGACGAAGCTGCGCCTGCTCACCATCTCCTATGTCGACTCCGGCCCGCATCTGGGGCGCGTCAAGACCGCCACCGAGCAGCTGCCCAAGGAAGGGGGAGATTTCCACCAGGTCGCCCAGATCAACATGGCCTACACAACCACCGGGGATACCTTCACCGAAACCATAAGCTTCACCGGCAACGCCGCCGCCAGCGCCTCCGCCACCGCCAGCCGCTCCTTCTGCGTCCGCACCGGACAGATGACCCAAAGCATCAACGAACTCGGCGTCGCCACCACCCGCGCCTATGACTGGCTCGGCCGCATCCAGACGCTCACCGCAGCCAGCGACACCGCCTACGCCCACGTCACCAACTGCGCCTACACGCTGGCCAAGCGGGGAACCGACACCGTCGAAACCCTCTCCGCCGTCGTCTCCGACAGCGCAGGGCGCCAGGCGCTCATCGACTGCGACGGAGCCAGCCGCGTCATCACCGTGTACAAGGGCAACCAGGAGGCGGACACCGGCACGTGGCCCCAGGTCGCCAGGGCCGCCTATGACGCCCTTGGCAGGCCGACCAACACCACCATCCTTGATTACGCTTCCGATTCCGAAACTGACGCCCCCACAAGCACCATCCAGGGATCCCTCGCCTACGACGCCTGGACCCTCAACAACATACGCCAGGTTACCAACGGACCCTGGAGCAGGGACGACTTCGACCCCGTCATGCGCCAGGGCGTCGCCTCATGGACACGCGACGCCGACCCCACGGAATCCGGCAGGATCATTACCGAATACGATGACCTGCAGACCCCCGCATCCATCACGCGCAAGACCGCGAGCGGAGAAATCGAAGGCACGTCATCCCAGCTGCATGACGGGCGCAAGCGCCTGCGCGTCCACACCGACGAAAGCGGAAACGTCACCAGAGCCAGCTATGACGACTGGAACCGGCCCACAGCCCTCACCCTCGCCGACGGGACCAGCGTCGACGTCACCTATGACACCGCCTTCACAAAGGCCCTGCCAACCGGCCTCAGCATCAACGGCCTCGCGGTCGCCTCCCGCTCCCATGACGGTCTTGGGCGCGTCCTCACCGAGGCATGGGGAAAGCAGGAGAGCACATGGACATATGACAACGCCGCCACACGCCCCGCATCCCACGCCATAACAAACGGGAACACCGTCAACTTCACCTATGTCAACGCGCTCGGCCAGGCCCTCGAAAAGCGCAAGGTCAAGGACGGAACCCTCACCCACACCTTCACCTATTATGAAAAGGATGATCCCGACAACAACCCCGCCGGGCTCCTCAAAACCGCGACGCAGACCGACACCGCATCCGGTCAGGAGACGGTCGTCACCCGCACATATGACATATGGGGCCGGATCACCTCGGAGCAGATCAAACTGGACGGCGAGGATCTCGGCCTGGCCGCCACATGGACATACACCGCCCTTGGCCGGCCACTCTCCTATACCGACCCCACAGGAACCAAGCTTTCCTTCACCTATGACGCCTCCGGGCGCCTCTCCAGCGCAACCCGCGGAAACAAACGCAGCGGCACCATAGCCATCTACTATACCTATGACTCCCAGAGCGGACGCGTCACCGGATGGACCACGTCAAGGACCGACGTGCCCCTCGCAACAGCAGAGGTCGCCTATGATGACTTCGGCCGCGAGACATACCGCAACATCACCATCGTCGGCGGCGACACGCTCACCATCACTGGCGGAACATCCACAAAAACCGCCGGCAACAAATACGGAAACAACAGCCTCGTCGCGCAAACCAGCATCCTGATCAACAACACGGCCATCCAGACGAACAATTATACCTACGACGAACGCCTGCGCCTCAAAAAATACACCTGCTCCGGCACGGAATTGCCGACAACAGCCGGGAACACTCCCATCACAGCTATCGACTATACCTATGACCCCTGCAACAACATAACCGCCGTCACCCGCAAAACCACGGGCGGCTCCGACACAACCACATACGGCTATGTCGCCGAAGGCAAAGACGCCAACCCCTTCGTTCTCGCCACGCTGAATGGCCAGGACGTGACCAGCGACGCAGCCGGCGCAACAACCGCCATGGGCAAGCGCACGTTTACCTATGACGGCTTCGGCCGCCTCGCCAGCGTCAGCGAAAACGGCTCCACCATCGCCACCTACCGCTATGACGCCCTCAACCGCCTCATCTGCCAGACCCCGGCCCAGGGCCATCCAATCTACTTCTTCTACGCCGGCGATGCGCTCTCACTCATCGTCAGGACGCCAGACGCCAACATATCCCAGGGGGAAGTCACCACATGGCTCCACGCCGCCGGCGGACCAGCCCTCGAGCTGACCCCGGACGGAGCAAGCGTCATCGCCGCCGACGCCTCCGGAACCGTCATCGGATGGGCGCCCAAAAACGCGACCTCATTCAACACCATCGCCTGGGATCCCTACGGCGCAGCGCCAGCCAACCTCTCCGCACAGGCGCCCCTCCTCGGCTACAACGGACACTACCGCGACACCGCAACGGGCCTCCAGCACCTCGGAAACGGATACAGGCCATATGACCCCGCAACCGGCAGATTCCTCGCACCAGACAATGAAAGCCCATTCGGAAAAGGCGGATACAACCCATTCGCATATTGCGAAAACGATCCCGTAAACTTCAAAGACCCAACAGGACGCTTCAAATGGTGGAAGGCGTTTCTGTTGGGCGCTCTCGCGCTGGCAGCCGGCATAGGTGGGCTTTACGTCGGCGGCCTGGCCATCGCTGGCGCCGTTGGCTGGGCCACCATGTCGACGTCCGCCATTCTTACGGCTTCCCTCGGCTCCGCCGCCCTCCTCATTGCTGGCGTTTGGTGCGGCACCGGAGTGGCAGACATGAGCTATGAGACAAAAGCGGCCGACTACAACACGCCGAATTCTGGCTCCGGTCAGAACGGAGCGTCCAAAAGTTACAATACCTCGCATACGATACATAAGTGGGCGGGGCGTTTGGAGCTTCTCGTGGTAGGCGCCTTGCTTTTTTCCGCAGCCGCCACCGCTGCGGGCGCGGCGGCGGCGGGAACGACGGCGGCAGCGGCGACGGGAGCCGCAGGAGCGGCAGCCACCGCCGAGACACTGGCAGCCGAATTGTCCCCTGAAACGGGGGCGGACCTGTCGGAGCGCGCCACAAACTCCAGGCAATTCATTGAAGATGCGGGCCGGCGCCAGCCAGCGCCCACCAATCAGGCGCTGATCGGAACCGACCAGCACATGGTCAACCATGGCCCCAGCCTTCACCCCATGGCCGCCGGCTCCCCCAGCGATCGTGTGGACGCATTCACCAGCGACATTTTCCACCACGACAGCCCGGCGCAGCAGCGCCAATGGCGCGATCCCACGCGCCATGTCGCCCCGCGCCTTCATATGGGAGCGGGCGGAGCACATCGCACCCGCCACGGTTCAACCGAACTCTGACGCACACCTCTGATCCGGCAGCCATGGGCCAGCCGGATCAGACAAACCGCCCCTTCAGGGCCTGACTCACAGCCGGATTCATCACCTATGAAAAAACCCGGAAATTATTTAATATTATGTAATAAAATATAAATTTTATTAAAATTCTAACTGCTATTATGTTAAATAATATAGATTTGCATTATATAACTAAGACAATCTTTAATTTATATTTTCATTTTTACCAATATTTTTTAACAAAAATCTCGTTATTATATACAATTCAAGGAATTTATCATGAGCGACGACGAAAACACCCAATCGGCCGACGGATACACGCTGACAATAGAGGGCGGCGACTACCAGTCAGTGCCAACCACCGGTAACGTGGAACTCACCGCCACGCTGACCAAAGGCTCCACACCATGCCAGGGCGAGATCATCAATTTCTCGATCATCGTTCCAATGCCCGACAACCAGACGCCCCCCAAAAAACAACCCTATCTCAACGACGGGCTGTTCACATGCGATCAAACCACTGACCCTAACGGGCAAGCGAAGGTTACCGTGTACGACGGCGGCCCGCCCGCGACGGTAATAGTCCAGGCAACCTATGAAACCCCCGAGGATAGCGCCCTTAGCCCGCAAGACGGGATTGAGTTTGTTGCACCCAAAGCTGACACGCTTGACGCAACGGTCAACCCGGGCAACCAGGCCATGGGCGGAATCATCGAGGTGACCGCAACCGTGACGAGCAAAAATAATCCCGTGCAGGGGGTAAAAATTAACTTTTCCTTGCCCCACAACGTGAATGGGGCACAGTTTTGCGATAAAAACGGCACAACAGCAGCCGATCTGTTTGCTGCCTCCGCCAGCAGCGACTCATCCGGTAAGGCAATAACTTATATTAGATCAGATATTTGGTGCGATGGTTACGTAACCGTCGCCTTGGAAGATAAAAATAGCCAAATTGACGACAAAGATGTACTTTATATCTTCGACTACAATACTGGCGTCAGGGCCATTTTTAACGATACAGTAGTTTATAACGGTCCTAGCAAATATAAAAAGACAGCAAACAGCGGCAGCGAGGCCGACAAGCAAGCCACCGCCGCGGCGCCGGCGGACGGCGCGTGCTCCCTTGAGATTAGCGGCTGGGTCGACCTGGGGGGGCAGGCTCTTAAAGCCAACCCGTCCGTTACCCTGACGACTAATGGAAAAAAGGCATCGTTCGACAACCATGACCCGGATAACCCGAACCAGATCACTGTGCGCTGCGATAAACACCCCCCAACCACTGGGCCAGCTATGGATGGCTACTTCACTGCCACGTTAAGGAGCACATTGCCAGAAGATGGCGAGGTGTACGTAACGATCAATCGCGCCTATGACAACACCGGGCAGAAGGTGGATCAGCCCCCCCCGCCCCAGGACAATACCCAAGTGCTCTATTCATTCGTAGACCCCTGGTCCGATGTCAACAACATCAAACTCCAGTTCCCCTCAATTACGGACAGCAGCTATTCCATTTACGCCAATGGTCGGCACCAGGCGCCGGTGGTGCTGTCCTTTGACCTTTGCGCAGCGGCGAATGTCTCGCTCTCTAATGACCTCTTCCCCGACGTCGGCGACGTGATAAAGACAGTCCAGTTCCTGGACTATACTTCTGACAAGTCTATCAATATGTTGCCGAGTTCGTCCAATCCAGGTTGGGAGGTTGACACCAGTCCCAACGCCTGGAACAGCGGCAATCTTGCCGATTCAAGGACAACGGCGGTTCTGGATGACACCCAATCCGGTATCGACGACAACGGTCACGCCGTGCTTTACTTCTACATCCGGTGTAACGAACACGCGCTGCCATCACCCCTTGCTCTGGGCGTCATGATCAGCCCCACCGGATCTTATCTCGACAACTCAATGACGCTGGTGAAGGCAGACCCCGTGAATTACTGGCAAGGGGGGAAGCGGAACCTGGACCCGCCCTGCCAGATCATCCCTGTGGCGCCGCCGCAGCTGAGCTCCAGCAACCTCATCAGCACCTGCACGCAATTTGTCGTCGCCGGCCAACAAGATGACACAGGCCCAGCCAACATTGCCTCTGACCCAGAGTTTAAGGCCAATTACTATCGTCAATTTGATTATCAGATTCGGCTGTCTCAAGATTTTAAAGATATGTACAAAATTAAAAACGTGACATACTCAGCTGTTAACCTGTATGACCTTCAACCGGGAGGCTGCTATTCATCCATTATCCAAAACCTTTATGATTACCGCCTGTACGTGTGGCCAACGAACATTGACGGAATCAAGTTCGATCCAAATCGGACCGGCCGCTATCCCATGAAAAGCAATATCAATTACGAAGCCGGGGCCGGTCCGCTGCTATCCGGCAATGGTGTTATCTATGTATCCCGCTACATCGGTTTCGGCGCCACGTGCCATGAACAATTTATCCAGACGGACATCAATCTGGAGATAACTGACGACTATGGCAACACCTATCCGTTCTATCTGCCCGCCGACAGTTCGGCGCCACCATATGATCCGACAGCCATGAAGGAATGGAACCCTGCCCTCGCCGGCAGAGGAACGCGCAATAGCAGCAACACAACCAGCACCGCGGCGAATTATACCGTTGGCGGCGTGAGCGGAGTGAACATCAGCAAACGAGGCCCCGTGGTCATCAACCCGCCCGCCGATGCGAGCGACCCTGATTTGCTTTACCAAAACGTTCTTGGAGGCGCGACGACAACGTCATTAACAATTACACTCAATAATCCGTACTTTGTGAGTGGCCTTGAATATATTTCGCCTTTATTTTACATGACATTTGTCAGTGATGATAATTGCCAGCGCTCAATCATTTATGATAAAGACAATCACGCGGCATTTCTTGTCTGTGCCCCAGGAAACTGGACGAGCCCCACGACCGTTCGGGGCGTGACGCTTCGCCCCATCTGGTCCTCGGGTTCGCTCAAGTGCAAGTTCATGATCGGCGTCAACCCCAATCTCGACGTCAGTAGTAATGAAGGCGCTGTGCTTTATGCGTCAGCTGCCGGAAACAATATGATCCCGGTCCAGCAGTGGTCCCCCGGTAACCAGACGCTGATATGGCAGATTGGAACCGCGTCATAACATAACACGGGATGCCGACGCAGCCATATGCTGAACGTCTTCATAACGGTATGGCGCATTTCCTTGCCAGAAGCGCCATCCGCGACCAATGCGCGATGGGGGCCTGCCCATCGCGCATTGGCATCCGGGAAATCCGACGGCTGCCGCCCGCCGAGAATTTTGCGGGGAACTTTTACGCCTTCCCATCAGGATGTGGCCACCAGCATCCATCAATGCTGGCAAGCCCGGCGGCGCCGGGGAGTAAACAACACTGGGCCGCCTCCCGACATTGCCAACAAGCCCTCACCCCGGGCGGAAGCGGTCGTGGGCGCTCAGGACCTGGCGGTAGGGCGATGCGTCGGGCCACTGGTAAATCTCGTCGCGGAGGAAGCGGAGTTCTTCCTCCGCGACCTCTTCTGGCGTCTCGATCCACCATGCCCTGGGGCGGCCATCGGAGCCATCGGACCAGCGGTAGCCGCGGGCTTTCAGCTGGTCTTTCATGTCGAAGGGGCTGCGTTCAGCCCAGATGCGCACGCTGATGCGCCGGCTGGCGGCGAGCAGCGCGGCGAATGGCGTCGGCGCTCCTGCTGCCGTTGCGTCGCCGCCGGGCGCTCCGCCAGGATGCGCCAGAGCCGCCGCGTCGTGGACGCGAGCCGGGCGGGCCAGCACCTCCAGCAGGGCGTGACAATCGTCGAGCGCGCGGTGGCCGTCGTGGAACAGTCCGGCCTGCCCCACCAGATAGCCCAGCCTGGCGCCTTCGAAGCCATAATCGCGCCAGGGAACTTCCTTCACCGAACAGGCCCAGGCCTTCGCCGCGAACACTGGCGACAGCGCCTCGCAGAACGGCCGGTCGAAGCCGGCGTTGTGGGCGATGACCAGATCCGCCGGCGCCAGCAGCGCCGCCAGCGCCGCTTCATCAATGCGCTGGCCGGCGACCATGGCGTCGGTGATGCCGGTGAGGCGGGTAATCTCTGGCGGGATCGGCCGCGATGGCTCCTGAAGCGCGCCATAGACGCCGACCACATCGCCGATGGCGCCGTCATCGCCATAGGTGAAGGCCACGGCGCCGATCTCGATCACCTCATCCGCATCATGACGCAGGCCCGTCGTCTCGGTGTCGACGATCACCGCAAGGCGCGGCAGGGGGCTGAGAGCGCGGTCAATCACCGGGCGCGGCTGGAGGCGGCGCAGGATGCGATAATCGCCGGTTTGCGCCAGCGCCTGCGCCATGGCTTCGGGCGACAGGTCGCCCGGGGCTGCGTTTGCGTCCGGCGGCAGAGCGGCCGTGGACACGGCGCGGCGGCGGGATTTGGGCGCGGCCAGGGGCGCCGCCTGAAAGCCGGCCTCATTGTCGAACAGGTCGAACTGGCGCGCGGCGTTGCTCACTTGTGTCTCCGCCCGGTCGTTAACGTGGCCTTCCGCAAGGGCATGCCGGCGAAGCGCCCGCTGCTTCACGCAAGGGAACCGCAACCCGGCGGCTGGCGCAAGGCGCCGGCGCAACGGCGCCGGTTCGCTCCACAGGTCAGGGCATTGCCGGGGAGCCCCTGCGGCTCCTCAACAGCCCCCCTGTAACAGAACCCTGCGCGGTGCGGCGGATTGTCTTCATGACCAGCCGGGTTCGCCACCCACCAAGAACAATGCGCAAAAGGGCACACGCAGCCCCGCCCGGCTCAATCCGGCAGCAGCAGGGAAGCCGGCGCCGCGAACACCCGCTGCTCGCCCAGAATACGCACCGCGAGCCCGCCCGGGAACAGCGGCGCGAAGGCGGCGTCGCGCACATTCAGGCCGCCGGCATAGGCGCCGAAGGCCGGCAGGATGCAGCGGCGCTCTCCAAACGCGAAGCAGCGCCGGCGCAGCGAACGGCCGCGCACCCGCAGGCGGGCGACCGGATGCAGATGGCCGCACAGTTCGACGCCGTCCGCCTCCGTCAGCGCAGCTTCCGGCGCATGCCGGTAGGTAACGCCGCCATGGCGAAACACATCGGCCGAGGCGCCGCCCAGTTCCGGGGGGATGGCCGGATCGTGGTTGCCGGTCACCCACAGCCAGTCACGGCCATGGCGCAGATCGGCGAGCAACGCCCGGTCCTGCGGATCGAGCCGGGCCGGGCCGCCAACATCATGGAAACTGTCGCCAAGGGCGATCACGGCGGCGGGTTGCAGGCGGGCAATGGTCGCGGCCAGCCGGCGCAGGGTGGCGCGCGTGTCCCAGGGCGGCAGCAGCACGCCGCGCGCCGCAAAGGCCGAGCCTTTTTCCAGATGCAGGTCGGCGACGACCAGCAGCCGTGCCTGCGGCTCGAACAGCACGCCGGAGGGATCGGCGAGGAACAGCGTCGCGCCAAGGCGCACGAAAACAGCCTCCGCGCCGCCCGCCGGCGCAGCGAGGTCGGGCGCCCCGGCGGCGGGGGAGATCCGTTCAGGCAAGGGCTTTCCCGCCAGGGGTTTCTCAGGCAAGGGCTTCGTCAACCAGCGCGCCTTCCGCTTCGGCCAGCAGGGCGTCCGCGTCGCCTGGCGTCGATTCCCGGCCGATTTCCAGCACAAGCGCGATGGACAAGGGCGAAATCCGCTCCAGCGGCTGCCAGACCACGCGTCCGCGAATACGCGCCAGCATATCGGCGAGGCGCTTCAGATCAAGCAGGCCGGAAGCGGCGTCGCGTCGCGCCGCGCGCAACAGCACATGGTCAGGCTCGTGGCGGCGCAGCACGTCGTAGATCAGATCGGTGGAGATGGTGACCTGGCGACCGGTTTTGGCGGCCATGCCGGGATGACGCCGCTCGATGAGCCCAGCGATGATGGCGCAATGACGGAAGGTGCGTTTCATCAGCGCTGATTCATCCAGCCATTCCTCAAGGTCATCGCCCAGCATGTCCTCGCTGAACAGATCGTCCAGCGCCAGGCGCGGCGCGCTGGATGAACCCGTGGCGAAGGCCGCGGCCAGATCGCCGGCCGCCCAGACGGCGACGCCGTAGTCGTTGGCGACGAAGCCGAGGGGCCGCAGGCGGGCCCGCTCCAGCCGCCGGGTCAGCAACATGCCGAGGGTCTGGTGGGCGAGTCGCCCCTCGAACGGCCAGACCGCCAGATAATGGCGGCCGGCGTGGGGAAAGGTTTCCACCAGCAGTTCGTCCGGCTGCGGCAGGCGCGAATGCTGCTGCTGCCAGGTCAGCCAGGTTCGCACCTCGGGCGGCAGAGCCTCCCAGCTGTCAGGATCGGCCAGCAATTGCCGCACCCGGGCGGCGAGAAAGGTGGAGAGCGGAAACTTGCCGCCGGCCCAGGCGGGAATTTTCGGGTCGCGGCCGGTGGCCCGCGTCACCAGGGCCTCATTGGCGGCAAGGCCTTCGAAACGCAAAACCTCGCCGGCAAAGATAAAAGTGTCGCCCGGGATCAACTGCTCAACGAAATCCTCCTCCACCTCGCCGAGGATGCGCCCGCCCATCGCCGGGCGCGGCGTCAGGCCAGGTTTGCCGTCCGGGCGGCGGGCCCGCATCGGACGCGACAGCCGCACCTTGATCTTCGCCGCCTCGACGATGGTTCCCACATTCAGCCGGTAGCGCTGGGCGGCGGCGGCGGTGGCGATGCGCCACTGGCCATGGCTGTCGCGGCGGATGCGGGCGAACTGCTCATAGCTGCGCAGGGCGTAGCCGCCAGTGGCGGCGAAGGCCAGCACGTCGTCGAAATCGGCCCGCGACAGCCCGGCGTAGGGCGCGGCGGAGCTGACCTCGGCGAACAGGCCGTCTTCGGTGAACGGCCCGGCCACGGCCATGCCGAGCACATGCTGGGCCAGCACGTCGAGCGCGCCGGCGCGCGGGTCCGGCGTATCCTGCGCCGCCTCCTCCACCAGCTCCAGCGCCGCCTCGCATTCCAGCGCCTCGAACCGGTTGGAGGGCACCAGCCAGGCCCGCGACGGCTCGTCCAGGCGGTGGTTGGCGCGGCCGATGCGCTGCATCAGCCGGCTGGCCCCCTTCGGCGCGCCAAGGTTGATGACCAGATCGACGTCGCCCCAGTCGACGCCCAGATCGAGCGTCGCGGTGCACACCACCGCCCGCAGGCGGCCGTCGACCATCGCCGCCTCCACCCGACGGCGGCGGGTGGCGTCGAGCGAGCCGTGATGCAGGGCGATGGGCAGCGTATCCTCGTTCAGCCGCCACAACTCCTGAAAGGCGAATTCGGCCTGCAGGCGCGTGTTGACGAACACCAGCGTCAGGCGATGGCTGCGGATGGCCTCGTAAACGTCGGGCATGGCCCAGGCGGTGGTGTGGCCGGCGATGGGCAGCTCAAGCTGGCCATCCAGAATGGCGATCTCCGGGCGGGCGCCGCCCTGCATGCGCACGATGTCGACCGGCCGCGCCATGGGGCCGACGCCAGACAGGTAGGTCGCCAGCGCCTGCGGCTCGCGCACCGTCGCCGAAAGGCCAGTGACGGCGACGCCCGGCGCCAGCCGGCGCACCCGCGCCAGGTCCAGCGCCAGCAGGTCGCCGCGTTTCGAGGTCACCAGCGCGTGCAGCTCATCCAGCACGACGCGGCGCAGGGAGCCGAACAGTTTTCCGGAATCCGGATGGGCCAGCATCAGCGCCAGCTGTTCCGGCGTGGTCATCAGGATATGCGGCGGCCGGCGCATCTGGCGGGCGCGCTTGTGCGGCGGCGTGTCGCCGGTGCGGGTTTCGACGCGGATATCGAGCGCCATTCCGGCGACTGGCGTTTCCAGATTGCGGGCGACATCCACCGCCAGCGCCTTCAGTGGCGAAATGTACAGGGTGTGCAGGCCATCCGCGTCGGGCCTCGCCGCCAGCTCCACCAGCGAAGGCAGGAAGCCGGCAAGCGTTTTGCCGGCGCCGGTGGGCGCGACCAGCAGGGTCGAACGGCCAGCCAGCGCCAGATCGAGCAACAGCAGCTGGTGCGGCCGGGGCCGCCAGCCGCGCGCCGCGAACCAGTCGACGAAGGCATCCGGCAACAGGTCGTCGCGCAAAACCGGCGCCGGCCCATCGCCATCGAGCACGAACACCTGGCCCGCGCCCGACGGATATTGGCCCTCCACGTCATTTGGGTCCTGCGCGCCCTTCGCGTTTCGCGCCCCGGCGCGCCTGGCCGCCTGTCGCTCCGCCATGTGCGCTCCCTGCTCAGGCCTCCCGGTGGAATCCGGCTCGCCGACAACGCCCTGTCGCCCTGATTTTACGCATGTCGCACACGGTTCGCGCGCTTCTTTTCCAGAAAAGCCGCGCGCCCGCCCTGCGGCGACGCCCCGCAGGTGAAACGCGGCTGACGCGGCAAGGGTTCGCAGGCGTTTACTGTCGCGCGCGGCCCGCGCCGCCGCGCGTCGCGCCAGCGCTTCCGGCGCATGGCGAACCTGCCCGGATTTTTTTGAGCCCGGCTTGAACCATCGCGGACATCGCCGCGACCCATGGGCATCAGGGCGCCGGCAATCAGCAGCCGTGGCGCCGCAACAGATGGAGGATGTCATGAACGTCGTCGCCACCACCCGCAAGGCCGCCATCGCTTTTGTCGCCGCCACCATCGGCGGCTTCGGGCTCGCCACCGCGACGCCCGCCAGCGCCGGCCCAGGGCATGGGTATGGGTATGGGTATGGGTATGGGTATGGTCATCATCACCGCCACGGACATTTTTATCGTCCGGGCTACGTCTATGGCGGCGCCGGCCTCGTCGGCGGCCTCGCCCTTGGCGCCATCGCCGCCAGCGCCATGACCGCGCAGCCGGTCTGCTACGTTTCACGCGAGCCGGTGATCGACCCCTGGGGCAATGTCATCCGCTACCGCGCCGTGCGGGTATGTGACTGAGAACTGTCAAAAGCCCTCCCGGCCGCCGCGTCCCGAACCAGGACGCCGCGCGAAGAACCATGGCGCCTGCAATCGCGGAGAGGCCGGAGACGGCCCCTCCGCTGGCGCGCTTCAGCCGAGGGGCGCCGCCCTGGGCCCTGGTTTCTCCCACGTCCGGCAGCCCGGGCACAGATGGGACCGCCGCATGCTGTAGAAAACATAAACCATCGCGGCGGCCGTCAGCCACAGGCCGAACAGGCTCCACGTCAGGGGCGCAAGGCCAGCCAGCAGGTACAGGCACAGGGCCATGCTGGCCAGTGGGGTCAGCGGATACAGTGGCGTGCGGAAGCCCCGCGGCAGGTCCGGTTGACGCACCCGCAGCACGATGACGCTCAGGGCCGCCATGGTGAAGGCGCTGAGCGTGCCAACAGACACCAGCTCGGCCAGCATGCCCAGCGGCAGGAAGCCGGACAACAAGGCCGCGAGCGCCGCCAGGGTGATGGTGTTGGACGCCGGGACGCCGGTGCGGGGATCGACGCGGCTAAACAGGGACGGCAACAGGCCGTCGCGACTGACCGCATAGGCCACCCGGGTCTGGCTGTAGAGCAGCACCAGCACGATGCTGAAGATGGAGATGATGGCGCCGGCGGTCAGGATGACCGATGGCCAGCGCGCCTGGGTCACCTTGTACAGAATGACCGCCAGACCCGCCTCCTGGCCGCCGAACTCCGCAGCGGGCTGGGCGCCAAGGGCGACGATCGCCACCCCCAGATACACGCAGGTGACCACAATGAAGGCAATCATCGTCGCCAGCGGCAGCGTGCGGTGGGGGTTGATCGCCTCCTCACCGGCGGTGGCGACGCTGTCGATGCCCACATAGGTGAAGAAAATCAACGCCGCCGCCGCGCCGATGCCGGAGACCCCATGCGGCATGAACGGATGAAAGTTGCTGGCGTTGAAGGCCGTGGCGCCAACCACGATGAACATGATCAACACGCCTACCTTCAACAGCACCATGATGGCGTTGACCGTGGCGGATTCACGCGCGCCGCGCAGCAGCAGCAGGGTCGCCAGCCCCACCAGCGCCACCGCCGGCAGATTGACCAGGCCGCCCTCCGCCGGCGCCGCCGACAGGACATGCGGCAGGTGCAGGCCAAACAGATCGTCGCCCAGCCGGTTCAGATACTGCCCCCAGGTCACGGAGACGGCCGAGATGGAGACGCCATATTCAAGGAACAGACAGGCGGCGACGAGAAACGCCGGCGCCTCGCCAAGCGCCGCATAAACGGCGGAGTAGGCCGAGCCAGCGGTGGGCAGGGCCGACACCAGCTCCGCGTAGCACAGGGCGCTGAGCGCCGCCGCGAGGCCGGCGATCACGAAGGAGATGACCACCGCTGGCCCGGCCAGCGGCGTCGCCACGCCAAGAATGAAGAAAATCCCGGTGCCGATCGTGCTGCTGATGCCGATCATGGTGAGGCGCGTGACGCCCAGCGACCGCTTCAGACTGACGCCCCCACCGGTCTCCGCCAGCGCCATCGCCCGGAGCGCATCCACACTTTTACGGCGCAACATCTGGCCGCGGTATTCTGACAACATCGACATGCCCGCCCTCCTGTTGACGGTTTCCCCCCCTTCTCTCCTTCACCGGCGCGCCTGCCCGGAAACCGGCCTCAGGCCCCTACCCGGAAAAGCGCCCGATCCGTCCCACCCGCTCCCCGGAGAGACGAACATACCGGTCGCGACGGCGACCGCGCGTTACAAAAACCATGCGCGGAGACGGTGAACGCCAATGCGTCCAGCCTCCCTGCGGCGGACAGCCCGCGCAGCCCCCTTCAGCTTCCGCCGCCTGACCGGTCGATGTGGCCAAGCGACCGCGCCGGATCGATCAGATCGCGCACCCGCTGCTTCAGGGTCCTGACGTCCGGGAAGCCGCCATCGGCCGCGCGGTCCCAGATCAGGCTGTCGTTCACCTGGATGCGGAACACGCCGCCGGTCCGGGGCAGCAGCGCCACTTCGCCCAGATCCTGACCAAAGGTGGACAGCAACTCCTGGGCCATCCAGGCGGCGCGCAGCAGCCACTGGCACTGGGTGCAAAATTCTATCGAGACGCGGGGTCCGGCCATCGGGACATCCTCCTGTTGCAATGGGCCGGAACCCTTGCACGGCCGCGTCATCCCGACCAGACGCCGCTCACACGCCCGGCTGGCGCGGGGCGCCGCCAGGCGTCGCCGGGGCCGCCGCCGAGGGCGCCAAGGGCGGCTCGCCGACCTTTTTGGCGACGCGCGTTCCGGCGGCGGGCGGCCGGTCCCAGACGCCGGGCTCGATCACGCCCGCCAGCTCCGGCAGCAGGGCCGGATCGAATTCCGGCTCGCGGCCGGCGTCGCGCTGGGCGAGGTAATCGCGGGCCAGACGCACCACCAGGCCGGACAGCAACACGATGGAAGCAATGTTGATGGCGGCCATGACGCCCATCGTGATGTCAGCCAGGCCGAACACCGTGGACACCTGCGCCGTGGCGCCCCACAGGGTCATGGCCAGCAGGCCAAGGCGCAACAACAGCAGGCCCGCGCGCCCATCGCACCGCAGATAGGCAAGGGCGCCCTCCGCGTAAGCGTAATTGCCGGCGATGGAGGTGAAGGCGAAGCAGGTGATGGCGATGCTGACGAACGGCGCGCCCCAGGGGCCCAGGTGCACGCCCATGGCCTGCTGGGTGAGCTGGACGCCGGTGACGCCAGAGCCGGGCTGCAATTTGCCCGAAAGCAGGATCAGCAGGGCCGTGGCGGTGCAGACCACCAGGGTGTCGATGAATACGCCCAAAGCCTGCACGAAGCCCTGGCTGCACGGGTGATGCGGGCTGGGCGTGGCCACGGCGGCGATATTGGGCGCGGAGCCCATGCCCGCCTCGTTGGAGAACAACCCGCGCCGGACGCCATTCATCATCGCCGCCGTCACGCCGCCAGCGACGCCGCCCGCCGCCGGCCCGAAACCGAAGGCGCTGGAAACGATCAGCTTCAGCAACGCCGGCGTCTGGTCGATGTTGATCGCCAGAACAACCAGCGCCACCGCGATATAGGCGACCGCCATCAACGGCACCACGATCGCGGAGAAGCGCGCCACGCCCGTGACGCCGCCGGAGATGACCAGGGCGGCGGCGATCGTCACGGCGACGCCCGTCCAGAGCGGGGCGACGCCAAACGCCTCCTGCGCGGCGCCCGCAATGGAATTGGCCTGCACCGCGTTGAAAGCCAGACCGAAAACGATGATCAGGCAGATCGAAAACACCATGGCGGCGCCCGGCGCCTGCAAGCCGCGCGCGATGTAGAACGCCGGGCCGCCGCGATAGGCGTCGCCGGCGCGCACCTTGAACAGCTGCGCAAGGGAAACCTCGGCGAACGCCGTCGCCATGCCAAGGGCCGCCACCAGCCACATCCAGAATGCAGCGCCCGGGCCACCCAGATACAGGGCCACCGCGACGCCAACCACATTGCCCGTGCCAATCCGCGCCGCCAGCGACGCGCACAACGCCTGGAACGGCGAAATGCCAGCCGGATCGTTGACGGCCGGTCGCGCCAGGGTGCGCAGCATTTCCGGGAAACGGCGGATCTGCAACAACCGCAACCGGAAGGTAAAGAAAATGCCGGCGCCGAGAAGCACATATGTCAGCACGTCATCCCAGATGACGTCATCAATAAAACCTATATAATCTTCAAGCATTTCATCCCCGTAAAAATCATTAAATATGAAATTATTGCAATTTGCATCGAATATTATTTATGTAATTTTTATTTAGTATTACCAATTGGCGGATCCGTAAAGCCGCCAGATCCAATTTTCGCCCGAATGCCGGCAGCGACCGCCTGTCCTGATCTGGAGCGGCTTGGCGAGGGAGCAATCCGCGCCAATAATGCCGCGGCAAAAACAGGAGGAAGCCCCCATGGCGCACACCACACCGCGCACCTGGCTGATCACAGGCTGCTCGACAGGCTTCGGCAAAATACTTGCCCAGGCGGCGCTGGACCGCGGCGACAACGTGGTCGCCACGGCGCGCAGGCCGGAAACGCTGGCGGACCTGAAGCCGGCGGCGGACGGCAAACTGCAGGTCGCCAGGCTTGACGTCACCAGGCCTGGCGAGGCCGCCGCCGCGGCGGAGCTGGCCGAACAGCGCTTCGGCCGCCTCGACATTCTGGTGAACAACGCCGGCTACGGCTTCGTCGGCGCGATCGAGGAAGGCGAGCCGGAGGAATACCGGCCAATGTTCGAGACCAATGTGTTTGGCCTCATCGAAACGACCCGCGCCGCCCTGCCGGCGCTGCGCCGCTCGCGCGGCGGTCGCATCGTCAACCTCTCCTCCATCGCCGGCATCGCTGGCCGGGCCGGCTTCGGCTACTACAACGCCAGCAAATTCGCGGTGGAGGGGCTTTCCGAGGCGCTGGCGCAGGAAGTGGCGCCATTCGGCGTCAAGGTCATCATCGTCGCGCCGGGGCCGTTCCGCACCGAATTCCTCGGCCGCTCGATCAACGCCGCCCGCAATGAAATGCCGGCCTACGCGGAAACCTCCGGCGTCACCCGCCGTTACGCCGCCGAAAACGACGGCCTGCAGGGCGGCGACCCGCACAAGGCCATCGCCGTCATCCTCAAGGCGATCGATTCCGATGCGCCGCCCCTGCACCTGGTGCTGGGCGACGAGGCGTACCCCCGCGTCCGCGCCAAGCTGAAAGCCTTCGAAGCCGATCTCGACGCCTGGGAGCCGCTGGGCGGCGCGGCGACGCGCTTCGACTGATCCGGCGCGCTTCACTGGCCGGGCGGCGCGGCGGCCCGGCCGCGTTCCGGACGCCCGGTCAGCAATGCTTAACCTGAACCGTTATTTACCATGCCGCGTTAACCTGCTGGCGAGAACGGGCGCCCGATGCTCGCCAGGAACAGGGACCTTTTGGGCCTTTCCGTTCAAACCTGAAGGCGGGACCTGATCCCGGCGTGGGGCGGCGGCAATTCCAGGCGCAAGGGTGGGGGCGCCCTTGCCGGAATGCAGGAATGACAGGGCATGATCAGGCAGGAACTGCGGGATTTCGTTGACGACGTGCTGGACGCCGGACGGGTGAGCGAACGGGATGTCCGGCGCCTTGCCGCGGAGATCCTGGCCGGCGGCGTGGCGCGGCGCGCGGAAGTCGACGCCCTGGCCGCGCTCGACCGGCTGATCGGCGACCGCCACCCCTCGTGGGACGATACATTCGTCGATCTGGTTGTCGCCCATGTGGTGGCCGGAGCCGCGGCCGGCGGCCAGGTGGAGCGCGACGTGGTCAACTGGCTGATAACCACCCTCGACGCCGCAGGCGCCATGACCGACAACGGCCTGCGCATCGCCATCGAAGTGACCCGCGCCGCCAATCACGTCGACCAGACGCTGATGACCTTTGTGCTGCAAACCATGCAGGCGCGACGGCCGCTGGCAGGCGGCGGAATGGACAGGGCGGCGCCGGTTTCCGCCACGCCAGACCGCGACCAGCCCCTGGACGCCGCCGCCTGAGCGCGGCGAACGCCGGCCGATCGCCCGGCGCCGGTTGTCCCGCGCCGTTTTTCTGGGGGGATCGGCCCCGCAGACCCCCAGCCCGGTCAGGCAATGGTTTACCGGCCCGCCAGAACCGGGGCGAAGCCTCGCCTGCCAGACATTATTTCTTCAACGGTCCCACCATGTCTTCGGGGCGGACCCAACGGTTGAACTCCTCATCGGTCACATAGCCCAGTTGCAGGGCGGCGGCGCGCAGGGAGAGGCCCTCCCGATGCGCGGATAGGGCGATTTCCGCTGACTTTTCATAGCCGATATGCGGATTGAGCGCCGTCACCAGCATCAGTGAATTGTCGAGATTCTCGTTGATGCGATCGATGTTCGGCTCGATGCCAATGGCGCAGTGGTCGGTGAAGGCGTTGCAGGCGTCGGCGAGCAGCAACGCCGATTCCAGCAGGTTGTGCAGCATCACCGGCTTGTAGACATTGAGCTGGAAATTGCCCTGGGAGCCGGCGAAGGCAACGGCGTGGTCGTTGCCGAACACCTGCACGCACACCATGGTGAGCGCCTCGCACTGGGTCGGATTGATCTTGCCGGGCATGATCGACGACCCGGGCTCGTTCTCGGGGATGCGCAGTTCGGCGAAGCCGGCGCGCGGGCCGCAGGCGTAGAAGCGCACGTCATTGGCGATTTTCATCAGCGCCCCGGCGAGGGCGCGCACCGCGCCGCTGGCCACCACCATCTCGTCATGGGCCGACAAGGCGGCGAACTTGTTGGCCGCCGAGACGAAGGGGAAGCCGGTTTCACGGGCAATGTTGGCCGCGGTCAGGTCGCCGAAGCGCGGATCGGCGTTGAGGCCGGTGCCCACCGCCGTGCCGCCAATCGCCAGATTGAACAGGCCCTCCATACCAGCGCCCACGGCGGCGAGGCCGTGGTCAAGCTGGGCGACCCAGCCGGAGGTCAGCTGCCCCACGGTCAGCGGCGTGGCGTCCTGCAAGTGGGTGCGGCCGATCATGACGATATCGGCGTATCGCGCCTGCTTTTCGGCCAGCACGTCGCGCAGCCGCCGGGCCGCCGGCAGCAGGGCGTGAGCGATGCCCTCGACCGCCGCCACATACATCACCGTGGGGAAGGTGTCGTTGGACGACTGCGAGTGATTGACGTCGTCGTTGGGATTGACCGGCTTCTTCGAGCCAACGACGCCGCCGGCCAGCTGGATGGCGCGGTTGGCGATCACCTCATTGGCGTTCATGTTGGTCTGGGTGCCGGAGCCGGTCTGCCAGACGACGAGCGGGAATTCATCGTCCAGCTTGCCGTCGATGACCTCCTGGGCGGCCTGGACGATCAGCCTCACCTTGTCAGCGGACAGTTCACCCAGCTCGCCATTGGCCTCGGCGGCGGCTTTCTTGAGAATGCCCAGGGCCCGGATCACCGGCCTGCCCCAGCGGAAACGGTCGACGCCGATGGGGAAATTGCCGATGGAGCGCTGGGTCTGCGCGCCCCAGAGCCGGTCGGCCGGCACATCAACCGGACCCATGGCGTCCTTTTCCGTCCGGGTGTTCGTGTGTTCACCGCTCATGACACTCTCCATTCCCTTCGCTTCCGTGTATCCACGGCGCGCCATGCCTGACGGAGCCGCGCAAATCCGGCGCATATATTTCACGCCTGCGCGGAAAGACAACATGTAAACGCGCAGACATCGGGCAAACCTCCCGCAGATAACTTTGGTTTTATTTTTACCAATTCAAATCAACGCGCCGTTCCACCCCGATTTGCTGGCGCAGAGCACGCCCGGCGCCGCCGTTCCCAGGGGGCGCGCGTGTCCTGCCCGCCGTTCACGCCCGTTTCCTGGCCACCGGCGCGTCGCCTGCGCCCAAAAATGCTCTATGATGCCCCCAACGAAAGCATATCCCGGAGCAAACGCCTTGCAATCCAGCACCTCAAATCGCGAAATCCGCCTGGCCTCCCGCCCGGTCGGCATGCCCACCCCTGACGATTTCGCCCTGGCCGAAACGCCGCTGCGCCAGCCGGCGGAGGGCGAACTGCTGGTGCGCAATTTGTGGATGTCCGTCGATCCCTACATGCGCGGCCAGATGATCGACCAGAAGAGCTATGTAACGCCGTTTCAGGTCGGCGAGGCGCTGTATGGGCGGGCTGTCGGCGTGGTGGTGGAATCGCGTCACAAGGATTTCGCGCCCGGCGATCATGTATTCCACATGCTGGGCTGGCGCGATTACGCGGTGGGGTCGTGGGAAGGCTTCGAGAAGATCGACGTCGGGCAGGCGCCGGCGCAGGCCTATCTCGGCGTGCTCGGGGCGCCGGGGCTCACCGCCTACACCGGGCTGTTCCGCATTGCCGAACTGAAGGACGGCGACAGCGTTTTTGTGTCGGCCGCCGCAGGCGCGGTCGGCTCGGTGGCCTGCCAGCTGGCGAAGGCGCATGGCTGCCGGGTGATCGGCTCAGCCGGAAGCGATGAAAAATGCGCATGGCTGCGCGACGTGGCCGGCGTCGACGCGGTCATCAATTATCGCGCCTGCGGCGATCTCAACGCGGCGCTGGCCGCCGCGGCGCCGGATGGCCTCGACGTGTATTTCGACAATGTCGGCGGCGACCACCTCGAAGCCGCCCTCAACCAGATGAAGGTTTTCGGCCGCATCGCCCTGTGCGGCATGATCGGCGGCTACAATGACGTGGCCCCGGCGCCCGGCCCCAGCAATCTGATGCTCGCCATCAGCCGCAGCCTGAAGCTGCAGGGCTTCGTGGTGCGCCATCACATGGACCTGCGTCCCCGCTTCCGCGAGGAAACCGGCGCGCTGATCCGCGCCGGCAAAATGCACGTCCAGGAAACCGTCGAGCACGGCCTCGAAAACGCCCCCGCCGCATTCCTGAAGCTGTTCACCGGCGACAACACCGGCAAGATGCTGGTGAAGCTCGGCTGACGACGCCGGCAGCGGCAGGACGCCCCCAGGGACGGGGCCATGCCGGCCTGGCGGATCGCCTGAATGACGACGGCGGCCATGTCCCGCCGCCGTCGCGTTTTTCGCGTCACTTTATAATCATTACAAAAGATAAGATTTTACAACAGGTTGACGCCCACTGGCAGAGCGGTCACAACGCCAGAACGCATGAAATCGCGGCGCTCCGGGCTGTGCGCCGTCTGGCTGTAACCTGATCTGAACCCGATTTGTCCATTCCACCCGACATCGTCTGCCTGGATGATTATGAGCGTCACGGCCGCGCGCGATTGCCGGCGGACATTCAGGCCTATATTGGCGGCGGCGCGGCGGATGCCATCACCCTGCGCGACAACCGGGAAGCCTTCGCCCGCCTGCGGCTGCTGCCGCGCGCCCTGGCGGATCTGCGCGGCGCCAGCGCCGCCGCCAGCCTGTTTGGCCTGACACTGGAGGCGCCGGTGATCGCCGCGCCGATGGCCTGGCAAAAGCTGGCTCACCCGGAAGGCGAATTCGCCATGGCCACGGGCGCCGCCGCCGCCGGCGCCGGCTGCATCGCCAGCTGCCAGGCCAGCGTCGACATGGCCGGGCTGGCCAGCCATTCCCCGGCTCCCCTGTGGTTCCAGCTTTACCCGCAACCCCGGCGCGAGGACACGCTTGCCCTTGTCCGGCGGGCGGAAGACGCCGGCTATCGCGCCCTCATCGTGACGGTGGACGCGCCGGTGAACGGCGTGCGCGACGCCGAGCAGCGCTGCGGTTTCCGCCTGCCGGCGCATGTCCGGTCCGTCAACCTCGACGGCTTTGCCCAGGCGACGGCGACGCGGGCGCAGCCGGCGCGCAGCCCGGTGTTTCGCGGCCTCATCGACGCCGCGCCCGGCTGGGACGACATCGCCTGGCTGCGGGCGCAGACGCGGCTGCCGCTCCTGCTCAAGGGCATCGTGCATCCCGACGACGCCGCCCGGGCCATTGCCCTGGGCGCCGACGGGCTCATCGTGTCCAACCATGGCGGGCGCGTGCTCGACGGCATGCCGGCGGCCATCGACCTGCTGCCGGCGGTGGCGCGCCGCGTCGATGGTCGGGTTCCGGTGCTGATGGATGGCGGCGTGCGGCGTGGAACCGACGTGCTGAAGGCCCTGGCCCTTGGCGCCCGCGCCGTGCTGGTCGGGCGCCCGCTGTACTGGGCGCTGGCCACGGCGGGCGCCGCCGGCGTCGCCCATGCGCTGGCGATGCTGGCCACCGAATTTGAAGCGGCGATGGCGCTGACCGGGCGGCCGACGCTCGCCGCCATCGACGCGACCGTTCTGGCGTTTCCTCCAGGAGCCACTCCTCCAGAAGCCACTTTTCCAGAAGCCACTTTTTCAGGAGCCACTTTTTCAGGAGCCACTCCAGCCACGCCGACCTGCCTTCCGGAGGCGCCGCATGGCCTCCGGAACAAACTGGACCTTGAACCCAGGGAGCACTGACGTGAACACGTCCCGGAACATCTCGCGCAAGGCCTTTTGCGGCCTGCTGTTCGGCCTCGCCGCTTTCGCCGCCGCCCCGCTCGCCGCCGCGCCGGTTACGGTGAAGCACGCCTCCGGCGAAACCACGCTGAAGGATACGCCGAAGAAGATCGTGGTGTTCGATCTGGCCTCGCTCGACAATCTCGACGCCCTCGGCGTCCCGGTGGCCGGCGTCCCTTCCGGCGTGAAGCCAGCCTGGCTGCAGAAGTACAACGACGACAAGGTGACAAAGGTCGGCACCCTGTTCGAGCCCAACCTCGAAGCGCTGGCCGCGCTGCAACCGGACCTGATCATCGTCGGCGGCCGTTCGCAGGCCAAATACGCCGAACTGTCGAAGCTGGCCCCGACCATCGACATGACCATCGACACCAAGGCGCCGTTCGCCAGCGCCCGCGCGCACATCACGACGCTCGGCAAGACGTTCGGCAAGGAAGACGCGGCGAAGAAGCTCGTCGCCGATCTCGACGCCGGCGTGGCGCAACTGAAGGAAAAGGCGCAGGCGGCTGGCAAGGGCCTGCTGATCCTCACCGTCGCCAACCGCATGAGCGCCTATGGCCCCGGCTCGCGTTTCGGCGTCATTCACGAGGCCTTCGGCGTCACCCCGGCCGTGCCGGACCTGAAGATCGGCACGCACGGCCAGCCGGTGACCTTCGAGTTCATCCAGAAAACCAATCCCGACTGGCTGTTCGTCATCGACCGCGACGCCGCCCTCGGCAAGACCGGCAACGCGCGCAAGATGCTGGACAATGACCTGGTCGGCCAGACCACGGCATGGAAGAAGAACCAGGTGGTCTATCTCGATCCGGCCAACTGGTATCTGGTCGGCGGCGGCGCGACGGCGCTGAAGCAGGACATCGACCAGCTCAACAAGGCGTTCGGCGGCAAGTAAGCAACCACAGGCCGGCGCAGCGGCGGCAAGCGACCGGCGGCGTGAAGGCGTTTCAGGCGCCGAGAAGGCCCGGACGCGGAGCCGCTGCCGGAGCAAAACGCCCCCAACCAGCATGGCCGGAGTTGTCCCGGCCATCCACGCAGCCCATCCATCCGGAAGAAGCCGGACCCGGTCGCACGTCAGAAGACGTGGGACCGGGGCAAGCCCGGGCATGACGCCGGAGACGGAGGCGCGGAGGCGGGAATGGACCAGACCAGCAACATGTCATCCGCGCCGGGCAGGCGGCCCGTCCCGATGTCTCACCCTTCATGCCGCATGGCGCCAGGCCACAAGCCGCGTTGCCCGGCGTCATGACCAGGACCGCGGCGGCTTTGGCCGTTTTCCTGCTTCTGGCGGTCGCCAGCCTGTTCGCCGGCGTCAGCGACCTGACGCCGGGCGCTGTGCTGGCCGGCGACCCGGCGGCGCTCAACCTGCTGCTGACCAGCCGGGCGCCGCGCACCATCGCCGTGGTGCTGGCGGGCGGCTCCGTGGCCATCGCCGGGCTGATCATGCAGATGCTGGCGCGCAACCGTTTCGCCGAACCCTCCACCTCCGGCACGGTGGACGCCGCCAGTCTCGGCATGCTGTGCGCCACGCTGCTGCTGCCGGACATGCCGGTGATCGTGAAGATGATGGTGGCGGCGGCGTTCGCCCTGGCCGGCGCCGGGCTGTTCATGGCCGTGCTGGCGCGGATTCCCCTGTCGTCGCCGCTGGTGACGCCGCTGGTCGGCCTGATGCTTGGCAATGTCATTGGCGCCGCGACCAGCTTCATCGCCTACCGTTACGACCTGCTGCAATCGCTCGCCGCCTGGTCGAACGGCGATTTTTCCACCATCCTGCGCGGCCGTTACGAGCTGCTGTGGGTCGCCTTTGCCCTGGCGGCGCTGGCGTGGTTCACCGCCGACCGGCTGACCGTGGCCGGGCTTGGCCGCGACTTCAGCGTCAATCTGGGGCTGAACTACCGCCGCGTGCTGCTGTTCGGCCTCAGCATCGTCGCCATGGTGACGGCCATGGTGGTGACCACTGTCGGCATGATCCCCTTCCTTGGCCTGGCGGCGCCCAATCTCGCCAGCATGGCGCTCGGCGACAACATGCGGCGCGCGATTCCGCTCACCGCCCTGCTCGGCGCCGGGCTGGCGCTGGCCTGCGACCTGCTCGGGCGGCTGGTCAACTATCCGTTCGAGATCCCGATCGGCACGATGATGGGCGTCATCGGCAGCATGCTGTTCCTGTATCTCCTGCTGGGGAAGCGCTTCCGTGCCGGCTGATCTCACCGCTTCCCCGGGCTCCGGCCGCAGCGGCGGCGTGATCCTGCTGGCCCTGCTGGTGATCGCGCTTGTCGCCTGCACGGCCTTCATGACCGTGGGCGTCACGGGCGGCTGGGCCTTCGTGCTGCAATTGCGGGCGGTCAAGCTGGCGGCGCTGCTGCTGGTCGGCTGCGCCATCGCGCTCGCCACCGTGCTGTTCCAGACCGTGTCCGGCAACCGCATCCTGACGCCGTCGATCATGGGGTTCGACGCGCTCTACATCCTCATCCAGACAGCGGCGGTGTTCGCCATTGGCGCCAGCGGCCTCAATCTCGTCGACAAACGCCTGCTGTTCCTTGGCCAGGCGGCGCTGATGACCGCCTTCGCCGCCCTGCTCTATCGCTGGCTGTTCACCGGGGCCGTGCGCAGCCTGCACCTGCTGCTGCTCGCCGGCGTGGTGCTGGGCATGCTGTTCCGCAGCATCTCCAACATCCTGCAACGGATGATCGACCCGAACGAGTTCGTGGTGCTGCAGGACCGCTTTTTCGCCAGCTTCAACACGGTCGACACGACGCTGCTCGGAGTGGCGGCGGTGATCATCGCCCTCGCCGCCATCGCCATCTGGCGCATGCGGGCGACGCTGGACGTGCTGGGGCTCGGCCGCGACGCCGCCATCGCGCTGGGCGTACCTTACAAACGCACGACCATGACCGCGCTGTTGCTGGTGGCCGTGCTGACCAGCACGTCGACGGCGCTGGTCGGGCCGGTGGCCTTCTTCGGCCTGCTGGTGGCCAACCTGGCCTACGCGCTGATCCCGTCACACCGCCACGCGCTGACCCTGCCGGCGGCGGCGCTGATCGCCGTCATCTGCCTGGTGGGCGGCCAGACCGTTCTGGAACGGGTTTTCGCCTTCAACACCGCCCTGGCGATCATCGTCGAGTTTCTGGGCGGCATCGTATTCCTGTTCATGCTGGTGCGGGGAGCCGTCAGGTGATCGAGATCCGCGACGTCCGGAAATCCTACGGAGACGCCACCGTGGTGCAGGGGGTCAACCTGACCCTGCCGCGCGGCGGCGTCACCGCCATCATCGGCCCCAACGGGGCCGGCAAGTCCACCCTGCTGACCATGATCGGCCGGTTGCTGCCAATGACCAGCGGCCAGATTCTGGTCGACGGCATGGACGTGACCCACGCCGCGAGCAACGCGCTGGCCAGGCGCCTGTCCATCCTGCGCCAGGACAATCACATCGCCGCCAGGCTGACGGTGCGTGATCTGGTGGCTTTCGGCCGCTATCCGCATTCGCACGGACGGCTGACCCGGGAGGATGGCGTTCACGTCGCCCGCGCCCTGAAGTTTCTGGGCCTGACCCATCTGGCCGACCGCTTTCTCGACGAGCTGTCCGGCGGCCAGCGCCAGCGCGCCCACGTGGCCATGGTGGTCTGCCAGGACACCGACTACATCCTGCTCGACGAGCCGCTGAACAATCTCGACATGAAACACGCCGTCGGCATGATGCAGCTGATGCGGCGCATGGCTGACGATCTCGGCAAGACCATCGTGGTGGTGCTGCACGACATCAATTTCGCCTCGTGCTACGCCGATCATATCGTCGCCATGCGCGATGGCCAGGTGATCCGCGAAGGCGCGCCGTCGGCGATCATGACCGCCGACGCCATGCGGGCGATCTATGACATCGACATGCGCATCGAGGAGATCGGCGGCGACCGCATCGGCGTGTTCTACCGCCAGCCGACGAGAGACTGAGCGCCCTACGCCTCCGCCCGCTCCAGCGCCTGGCGGCCCAGAGCAGCGAGGCGCGGGTCGGCGTGACCGGCCAGCGCCGCGCCCAGCGTCCGCCAGAAATCGGGAAAACCAGCGGCGATCGCCCGGGCGAACCACGGCAACGCCGCCGTCGTATCGCCGGCGCCCACCAGTAGCCGGCCAAGATTGAAGGCGCCCCAGCAATCGCCGCCCTCGGCCGCCGCCTGATAGAGGGCGCGGGCAGCGGCGGGATCCGGCGGGGCGAAGCGGCCGTCTTCCTGGAAGAGCCCCAGCATGTTCAACGCCTTGGCGTTGCCGCGCCGCGCCGATTCCGCGTAGAGATCGAACGCCGCGGCGTCATCGCGGGCGACGCCAGCGCCGCGCATGTACAGATCACCGAGATTGAACATGGCCCAGGCGTCGCCCATGGCTGCGGCGCGGCGATACCAGTCCGCCGCCTGGGCCGGGCTGGCGGCGACGCCCCAACCGTGTTCGAGACAACGCCCCACCATGTTCAGGGCGCGGGCGTCGCCGCCGCGCGCCGCGGCGCGGAACCATTCCAGCGCCGCCGCCGCTTCGCCGCGATCCAGCGCCGTCTGGCCGAGCGCCAGTTGCACCTCGACGGTCTTTTCCGTCCGGTCGGCGCGGCGTCGCGCTTCGTCGGACGGAAAAGGCGCGCCCTTTTCAGGCGACGTATTTTCTTCGCACACGGTGGAAGCCGCTTTCCGTCACAGGTCGGCCCAGCGCCGCAGCAGGTTGTGGTAGTGGTTGACGAGGCCCAGCACCACCTGGCTGTCGTCGCCCAGTTGCTGGCGCGCGCCCATCACCGCCAGGTCCAGGTCATAGAGCATGGCCCGTTCGGTATCGTCGCGCACCATGGACTGGGCCCAGAAGAACGAGGCCCAGCGGCTGCCGCGCGTCACCGGCATCACCCGGTGCAGGCTGGAAGCGGGATAGACCACCATGTGCCCGGCCGGCAGCTTCACCGAATGGGTTCCGAAGGTGTCCTCGACCACCAGTTCGCCGCCGTCATAGTCGCCGGGATCGGACAGGAAGATGGTGGTGGAGACGTCGGCGCGCAGGCGTGAACCGTCCGGCAGCATGCGGATGGAATTGTCGACATGGGCGCCGAAAGTCATGCCGACGTCATAGCGGTTGAACATGGGCGGCAGCACCCGCAGCGGCAGGGCGGCGGCGGTGTAGGAGGCGTTGCGGGCCAGCGCCCGCAGCACCAGATCGCCAAGCTGAAGCGCCTCGGGACTGTCGACGGGGATTTGCAAATTGTTCTTGGCGCGGGCGGCCTGGTCGCCCGCCGTGACGCGGCCGTCCACCCATTGGGACTGCTCCAGCGTCTGGCGGCAGCGCCGCACTTCCTCCGGCGTCAGCACGTCGGGAACCTGAACCAGCATGTCGAACCCTCCCGGCGCGCCGGTTTTGCACGCCGCTGCAAAAGAAACGCCCGGACCTTGCGGCCCGGGCGCGGATGTTTCGGGGCCGGAACGCCAGGCCAAACCAGGCGCCAGGCCGCGAATACGCTGACGCGCCCGCGACCTGCGAAGCCCAGCCGCCGCCTGGATTTCAACACCCGACGCCTGGCGCGTGGGGTGCTGATCGCGCGTCCCGCCGTGGATCAGAACGAGTTGAACGTGGCGGCCAGGTTGAGCAGCACGGTGCGGCCGGAAGCCGGAACGGCGCGGGAGGCGTTGAAGGCCGAGACGTAGTTGCGATGGTCGGTGAGGTTATAGACGTTCACCGAGACGCGGAAGTTCTCGTACTTCCAGGCCACCATGGCGTCGAGCGAGAAAGTCTCCGGCATGCGGGCCGTGTTCGGCGTGTCCGCCCAGTAGGATGAAGCATACTGCATGCCGCCGCCCAGGGTGATGACGCCCGGCAGCTTCGTCACGTCGGTGGTCAGATCATAGCTGGTCCACAGGGTGAAATTGTTGTGCGGGACCGACGGGGCGAGATTGCCTGCGGTTCCGGTCTTCGTGCGGGTCACCTTGCCGTCGAGATAAGCGTAGGCGGCGGTGACGGTCCAGTTGTCGGTCAGCTTGCCGCTGGCGCCAAGCTCAAAGCCGCGGATGCGACGGCCTTCACCATTCTCGCTGAAGCCGGAGATAACCTCGCCGGTGGTCGGATCGATCGAATACGAGTTCTTCTTGTCGATGTTGAAGGCGGCGGCGGTCAGGCCCAGCTTGCCGTCAAGCAGGTCAACCTTGGCGCCAACCTCGAAGGTGTCGGCGCGCTCCGGCTGCAGGTTGTTGGCTCCGGGAACTTCCGTCGCCACGCCGCCAACGGCCACGGCGATGTCGGCGCCAACCGGCCGGTAGGAGCGCGAGAACGAAGCGTAAAGCGTGGTGTTCTTGAAGGGTTCCCAGATGGCGGCGATCGACGGGCTGGTCTTGTAGCTGTCCTGCGCGCCGCCAAAGGTATACGGCATGTTGCTGAATTCAGAACGGAAGTAGTCCCAACGCACGGCGCCCTGCACCGAGAACTGGTCGGTCAGCCAGATGCGGTCGCTGGCGAACAGGCCGATGTCGCTCGAATTGGCGAAGCGGCGGGTCGCGCCATAGGTGGCGAAGGCAGCCGGATAGGCAAAGCGCGGATTGATGATCGTCTGGTCGTTGATGCGACCGGTCCACACGCCGTTGTTACGCTCATCGTCCTGGTAGTTGGCGTCGACGCCGACGATCAGCTTGTGGCGAAAGCCCAGCAGGTTGACGTCGGCCTTTGCGGTCAGCACGTCCTGAACCGCCCAGCCCTTTTGACGATAGGTCATGCCGCCGCCGGCGCCATAGGGCAGAAGGTAGTTCTTGCCAGCGAAAATGGCTTTGGCGCAGGCGCCGGAACACACCGAGGGATTGGTGCCGGAAAAGTCGCGGTCAAAGAACGTGGCGCGCGCGTCGTTGCTGATGGTCAGCCAGTCATTGACCTTGTGCGAGAAGCTGGAGGTGACGGCGTGCACATTGCCGACGTCACGGTCGGTGCTGCGCACGTAGGACTGGCCGCGGCCGACCCCCGGGACGCCGTATTCCGTGAGGGGACGGAACAGACCGTCGCCGCCCTGCAGCATGCCGACGCCATAATCCGGCACATTGTCGTTGTGCTGGTAGCGGTAGTTCAGGCGGAACTGGGTGTCGGTTCCAAGGCCGGTGGCGAAATCAAGCGCGAAGCCGGTGCGGCGCTGCTTGACGTGATCGCGGTCAGCCACGTCCTGATGGTGATAGACGCCGTTCAGCCGGATGGCGGTGGTGTCGTTGATCTTGTAGTTGCCGTCGACCTGGGTGCGCGACACCAGACCCGAGCCGATGCCCTGCTCAACCGTGAAGAAGTTGCTGAGCTTCGCCTTCTTGCTGGTCTGGTTGATGACGCCGCCCTGACTGCCAATGCCGAACGCTTCGCCGGAAGGCCCCTTGATGACCTGGACGCTCTCGGTGTCGAAGGAATCACGGACATAGGCGCCAAAGTCGCGCAGGCCGTCCACATAGATGTCGCCCTTGGCCGAAAGGCCACGGATGCGGAACTGGTCGCCGCTCTGGCCGCCGTTGCCCTCGCCGCTCGACAGGGTGATGCCGGGCACGTTCTTCAGCGCCTGCTCCAGGGTGGTGACCTGCTGCTGCTGCATCAGCTGCTGCGTCACCACGTTCACCGTCTTCGGCGTCTCACGTACTGTCGCCGGCAGGCGGGCGATGCCCGTGGTGGCCTCGTTGGTGTTGCCGCTGCCCTGGCCCGCGCCGGTGACGGTGATGGTGTCGAGCGCGATATTGCCGGCGGCGTCGCCGGCCGGGGCGTTGCTGGCGGCGGACTGCGCCGAGGCGCCGGTCGACAGGCCGGAAACCGAGGCGACAAACCCCGTCGTCAGCGCCAGGCCAGACATCAATGGCCGCAGTGATGTGGAGGCGCGCTCCGGCGTCATGTCGATGCTCCCATAATGGAAATGTGCAAATGCGAATACGGGCGCCGGGGCGCTCGCCCGCCAGGCCCAGGAACCTGTGAAAACGTCGGACGGATCGACCCGCCGCATTCCCTGACAGGCTCTTAGTCAAAGGTCGCAAAGACTGGCAAACGCTATCTTTGAGAACAATTCCAGAGAACAATGCCGGAATTGATCGCAACCCGAAGGTTGTCTGGAAATGACGCGCCCAGCTGGCGTCGCTATCCAGTGCATAATCGCTCCAGACTACGGCTGAACCGCCAGCGGTTCAGGGCGTTACCCTGGACGGCCGCCGGTCGTCTTGCGGCGGGATAGCCTGAACGCGCGCGGATTTGTGTCAAAATCGCAACAATGACCGGATTTTGACGAATTTGCGACGCCCGCGCGGGCCGGTTTTTCCAGGACCGGCGGCCTCCGACCGTCCTGTCCGGCGCCGTAACGTAAGGCAGCGCCCGCCCCTGTATTGCCGGCGCGTTCCATGGTCGCCCCATGTTCATGGCTGTCGCAACAGGGCGGCGCGCGGCTATGGTCGGAGCGTTCGCCGGACAGCCGGCACCCTGAAGGCGCCCGGCTGAGCAGATCCGGGGCAGGCCAGGATCGCATGGCATGACAACATCACCCACGGATACGGATTCCACCAGCGCCCCTTCCGGGGGCATCACCGTACTTCTCGTTGAGGATGACGCGCCCACCCGTGGGCGGTTGCGCGACGCGCTGGCCGGCGAACCAGGTTTCACGATCCGCGAGGCGGGAACCATGGCGGAGGCGCGGGCGGCGCTCGACCAGACCGCTCCCGATGTGCTGCTCACCGACCTGCAACTGCCGGACGGTCATGGCGTCGACCTGATCCGTGAAACGCGGGCGCGCTTTCCCCGCGCCGAAGTCATGGTGATCTCGATTCTGGGCGACGAGGAGAGCGTCATCGCCGCCATCAGCGTCGGCGCCACGGGCTATCTGCTGAAAGACGCGTTTCCGACCGACATCGCCGCCACGGTTCGCGACCTGGTGGCGGGACATTCGCCCATTTCCGCTTCCATCGCCCGTTTCATCGTGCGCCGGGCGCAGCGGGAGCCGGACGCCGCGGCGCGGCCGCAACTGAACACGGCCCGGCTGACGCCGCGGGAGATTGACATCCTGTGGGGCATCGCCAAAGGCTTCAGCTACGCTGATATCGCCGCGCACCTGGGGCTGTCGCGCCAGACCGTGCCGGGGCATATCAAGAGCATTTACCGCAAGCTCGAAGTCAACACCCGGGGCGAAGCCGTGTTTGAAGCCGTGCAGCAGGGGCTGATCAAACTTTGAGCGCAGGGGCGCAGCCCGCCGGCGCGGGCGCGACGCCGCTTTCCGCCCGCTGGTCGCGGCGCCGTTTCGCGCTCCTGCACCTGTCGCTCCAGGCGGTGATCGTCTGTCTGTGCCTTTTCGTCATCAGCGTCCCCCTGCCCGCCCCCGACAGCCGCTACGCCGTGCGCGAGGCGACGGTGGCCGGCCCGGACGGGCCGACGCCGGCGCGGCTGCCCGCGACATTTCCCGGATCAACGCCGCGGCGCATCAATCTGGCGCTCAGCTTCACCGCCCCGGACAAGCTCACGGAAGAATGGTCCGTGCTGGCGCCGCGCTTCACCAACGCGGCGCAGGTCCTGGTCAATGGCGTGGCGGTGCTCGATACCCGACGCAAGGCCAGCAACAACCGGCCGGATCGCAACGCCGCCGACATGGCGGTGATTCCCACCCAACTGCTGCGTCCCGGGGTCAACGAACTGAGCGTGCGCCTGTATGTCTGGGGACCGCTGAGCGGCTTCCTTGACACATTGTATGTGGGGCCGGACAGCGTCCTGCGCGACGCCTGGGACTGGCGCATCCTGCTGTTCAGCACCCTGCCGGTGGTCTTCTCGTCCTGGCAGGTGATCCTTGCCCTGGTGCTCGGCATCATGTGGTTCAAGCGCCGCCAGGAAACCGCCTATGGCGTGCTGGCGGCGGCGATGGCGCTGGGCGCGCTGCACACCTTCCTCATCCCGCCGGAACAGCCATCCTGGCTCGCCGGCATACGCGCGGCCGCCATTGGCTCCGCGCCGCTGGAAAGTGGCCTGGTGCTGCTTTTCTGCATGCTGTTCCTGGGTCGACGGCTGACGCCGCTGTTCGCGGCCCTGACCCTGGGGCCGGGCCTCGTCATCGCCCTGGCCGGGCTGACCGGTGGACCGGAGATGGTGCGCCAGGCCTTCATCTGGCCTGGCCTGCCCGCCATCGCCCTTTGCCTCGGGGGCGTCGCGTGGCTGACCCACGGCGCGGCCCTGTCGCGGCGCGACCTGGTCAGCGTGCTGCTCGCCAGCGCCGCCACCGTGCTGGTGACCTGCCTGATCCGCGACGTGCTGACCATCGCCGGCGCCCTGCCCCACCAGCGTATTTTCGTCACCCGCATGGCCTACGCCGCGGTGATGACGGTGATCGGCGCCTGCCTGACATGGCGCTTCGCCAGCGCCCTGAACGAAGTTGACAGCTTCGCCGGGCGGCTGGTGACCCAGGTGCGCGAGGCGGAGGACAAGTTGCGCGCCAGTTTCGCACGTGAAGAACAGCGCAAGCACGCCGCCGCCCTCGCCAGTGAGCGGGCGCGGCTGACCCGCGACCTGCACGACGGACTGGGCGGACAACTGGTCAGCATCGTCGCGCTGGCCGAACGCAGCGGCGCGCACGGCGCGCAGATCGGCGAAGCCGCCCGCAGCGCCCTGCGCGACCTGCGCCTGGTGATCGACGCCATGGATGATATCGACGGCGACCTGATGCTGGCGCTGGGCGCCTGGCGGGAGCGCACCGCCGCCCGCCTGCGCCCACACGACATCCGTCTCGACTGGCGGCCGCTGTCCCCCGCCGGGCTGCCCGTGCATCAGGAGTTGCGCCCCTGGCACGTCATCCAGTTGCTGCGGCTGCTCGACGAGGCGGTGACCAACACGGTGAAGCACGCGAACGCCCGCTGCATCACGGTGAGCTTCGGATCATTCAGCGACGGCGCCGCGCGCGGCCGCATCATCATCGCCGATGATGGTCACGGCTTTTCTGGCCGGAAAACGCCGCAGGGCCGGGGCCTCGACAACATGCGGCGACGCGCCGGGCGCTGCGGCGTCAACCTCAGCCTCGACAGCGGACCCGATGGGGTCCGCATCACCCTGGACCTGCCGGCGCGTTTCCCCGAAATGGAAATCCCCACCTGAAACTGACTGCGTCAGAACCGGCCGACGCGATCGACGGGCCGCCGCGATTGGTGGGCGTTCCGGCCGGCGCCCTGTAAGCGGGGCCGACCGGTCGGGGCGCGACGACACGGGCTGGCGGGGCCACAACGCGGGCCGGCGGAGCCACGACGCGAACCGGCGGAGCCACAACAACCGGGCGCGGCGCGACCACCACGGGCGCCGGCCGCACGACGCATCCCCTGGGCGCGCCCACGGTCTTGCAGTAGACCACGGCGGCGGCCGGCGTGGCGGCGAAAGCACTGAGGCACAGCAACGCCGCGCCCATGGCCCGCAGATCATGTTCCAGGTTCATGCTGTCCTCTCCGATCTCGTGCGGATGCGCGTCGCCACGCTGGCGCGCGGCCAGCAGCCGCGTCCGGCAACCTGTGCGTGCATCGACACAACGCCTCCCCGGACAGGAGCATCTGACAGCCGGCCGGCATATCCCATGAAGATGGGCCCTTCCCCAATCGGTCCCATGAACATGGCATAGGCCCGCCCCCGGCTTTCCCGCAGTTTCGCGACGTTGGAAGGCGTTGCACAGGCGCGGTCATCCGGACGCGGCGCCGGGCGACGCCACCCGATGGCGCAGCGTCAGCGCCGGCGATGGCGCGACACACATCGGGAACGTACAGATGAAAAAGGCTCTTTTCCTCGCCATCGTCCTCGCCGCCGCCAGCGGCGGCGCCCTCGCGGAAGACGCCCGCACCGCATGCCGCGCCGATGCGCAGAAACTCTGCGCCTCGGCCATCGGCAACCGCGAACAGATCGCCGCCTGCCTGAAGACCAACAAGGACAAGCTCAGCGACGGCTGCAAGCAGGCGCTCGCCGCGCGTTGACGCGCCAGCAAAGCCTGGCCAGCGCCGCCCGGGCGACGACCAGGCCGCCGGGACGGACGGGCGCCGGGACAAGGCGGCGGCCCACCCGGACGAAGCCGCGCGCTACGCTCCCTCCTGCGCTTCGCCAGACGGCGTTGATCCGCGCGAAATCTCCCCGGAACAGGATATGCCAGCCCTCCGTTACCTGACGCTCGTCACGGCCACCTATCTCGCGGCCCTGCTTGGCGGCTGCGCCGGACCTCGCCAGGGATTGCTGCAACCGGTTGACGCCGCCCGGGCCATGCCGGCCCAGCGCGTCGTGCTCGCGGTGACCACCCGGGCGCCGGCGGAGCAGCCCGGCTATCTGTTTTCCGGCGAACGGGGCCGTGAGGTGAGTTACGCGCGGCTGGCGTTTTCCATGCCGCCGGGCCGCCAGCCTGGGGCGTTGCCGGTTGACGCCAGACACCCCGACCCGCAGCGCCATATCGTGCTGGCGTCGGTTGCGCGGCTCGACGGGGTCAGATTCGCCCGCGCCTTGCGAACGACAGGCGCCGGGGCGCCGCCGCGCAAGGCGCTGATATTCGTTCACGGCTATAACACCGCGTTCGACGCCGCGGCGGTGCGGTTCGCCCAGATCGTCGACGACACCCACTTCGACGGCGTGGCCGTGTTGTTCAGCTGGCCGTCGCGCGGCGGCGTCACCGATTATGCCTACGACCGCGCCTCAGCCGATTTCAGCCGCGACGCGCTGGAAGCGTTGCTGAAGCAGCTGGCGCGCGATCCGGCGATCAGCGGCGTCGACATCTTCGCCCACTCCATGGGCAATTGGGTGACGATGGAAGCCTTGCGGCAGCTGGCGACGGCCACCGACCGGCGCGCGCCCGGACAGATCCAGAAGGTGGTGCTGGCGGCGCCGGACGTCGACATGGACGTTTTCCGGCGGCAGGCCACGCGCATCGGCGCCCTTGCAGGGCGCATGACGGTTTACGTCTCGCACGACGACTACGCGCTGCGCGCCTCGCGGCGGCTGGCCGGCGGCAAGCTGCGCGCCGGCGAGAACACCGACCTTGAACAGTTTCACAGGCTTGGCATGCAGGCGCATGACCTCAGCGCCGTGGAGGGCGGCGTCGGCCGCAATCACGGCAAGGCGTTCAGCGACGCCGCGACCCTCGCCGGCATCGGCAGGGCCCTGTCCGGAGGCCAGGAGCAGCGTCGCCAGGGACAATTGCTGACCGGTGGCCTGAAAACGCTGGGCCATTCCGTGACCGCAATCGGCGAAGCCCTGCTGCCGGAGACGACGCCATGAGGCGGGCCAACGTCATACGCGGGTCGCGCGCCTGTGAAATTTGCCGCGAGGAAATTGCCTGACTGGCAAGAACATGTTCTGAATATCCGAAATGAGGCGAAAGCGGGGGGCACATGTCCGGATTGCGGCGCCATCATCCGCCAAAGGGAGGCGTACGTTGAAGATGACCTGGAAAGTACGCCCGATTGCATTACTGGCCTTTGCGGCCATTGCCGGACTGCTCGCGGGTTGCAACGAGCCCAAAACCAAGGCGCCGCCGCCACCCGTGGTTTTCACCGCAAAACCGGTCAGCCAGACGGTGACCCAGTATATTCCGGCGACGGGCCAGGCGTTCGCCATCCAGCAGGTGAATCTCGTCGCCCGCGTCCAGGGCTATCTCACCAGCATCAATTACGTTGACGGCGCGGCCGTGAAGAAGGGCCAGTTGCTGTTCGTGATCGAGCAGCCGCCCTACCAGATCAGCCTGGAGCTGGCCCAGGCGGCGCTGGCCCAGCAGCAGGCGCAACTGAAAAACGCCCAGATCGAACTGAACCGGCAACAACAGCTCTACGTCAAGCAGGCGGCCTCCCAGGCGGCCCGCGACGATGCGGAAACCAAACGCGACGCCGCCCAGGCCGCCGTCGAACAGGCGGCCGCCCAGGTGAAGCAGGCGCAACTGAACCTGTCCTATACGGAGGTGCGGGCGCCGTTCGACGGCATTGTCACCAACCACCAGGTCGACGTTGGCGCCATGGTCGGCGTCGGCGGCCCCACCACCCTGGCGACCATCGTGCAGAGCGCGCCGCTTTATGTGCAGTTTTCCCTCGACGAACAGCTGGTGCAACACATCCGCGACATGATGCGCGAACGGGGCATGACACGCGGCAAAACCGACGGCGCCGTCGTGGAGATGGGACTGGCGGTCGGCAAGGATTTCCCTTACCGGGCGAAAATCGATTACGTATCGCCGTCCATTGATCCCAACACCGGCACGCTGCTGGTGCGCGCGCTCGCGCCCAACAGCCAGGGCGCCATCCTGCCCGGCAATTTCCTCCGTATCCGCATCCCCCTGCCAGATCCGAAGAAAGGGCTGCTGGTCCCGGACAGCGCCCTAGGCGCCAGCCAGGGAGGCCGCTACGTCCTGCTGGTCAACGACAAGGGGCTGGTGGAGGAGCGGCATGTGGAGGTCGGCCAGGTCACCGACAGCGGCCTGCGCGTTATCCTCTCCGGCCTGACCGGCGATGAGCAGGTGATCGTTGGCCAGGCGCAGGGCGCCGTGCCAGGGGCGCGCGTGCAGGCCGAGCCAGCGCCCGCCGCGAAAGCCGGGGCGCCAGGGGCGGCCGCCGGCAACCCCGCCGGCGCCGGCCCAGCCAGCGCCAGTCCGCCCGGTGAACCGGCTGACGGGAAAGCGGCGCGCTGATGACGAAATTCTTCATCGAGCGGCCAATTCTGGCCAATGTGATCGCCATCCTGATCGTCCTGCTGGGCGCCGTGGCGGTCTTCAACCTGCCGGTGGCGCAGTACCCGAACGTGGTGCCGCCAACGGTGCAGGTAACGGCGCGTTACCCTGGCGCAAGCGCATCGGTGATCGCGCAGGAGGTGGCGCTGCCCATCGAGCAGCAGGTCAATGGCGTCGAGGGCATGATTTACATGTCCTCCACCAGCACCAGTGACGGCAACTACACGCTCACCGTCAGCTTCGCCATCGGCGCGGACCCGGACAAAAGCCAGATCCTGGTGCAGAACCGGGTTTCCACCGCGCTGGCGCAATTGCCGGTCGTGGTGCAGAACCAGGGCGTGCAGACCAACAAGCGGTCGACCTCGATCCTCCAGATCATCGCGCTGACCTCGACGGACAGGCGCCAGGACAGCCTGTTCCTGTCGAACTACGCCACGATCAATCTGGTGGACGAACTGTCGCGCCTGCCGGGCGTCGGTTCGGTCAGCGTGTTCGGCGCCGGGCAGTACGCCATGCGCATCTGGCTTGATCCGCAGAAAATGCAGGCGCGAGGCCTCGCCCCCGCCGATATCTCCAACGCCATCAACGCCCAGAACCTGCCGATCGCCTCCGGCCAGCTTGGCGCGCCGCCCACCGTTGGCGGCAACGCCTTCCAGTACACCCTGCTGGCCCAGGGCCGGCTTGCGGAGGTCAGCCAGTACGAGAACATCATCATCAAGGCCGACAACGCCGATGGCGGCCAGGTGACGCGACTGCGCGACGTGGCCCGGGTGGACCTGGGCGCCCAGACCTACAGCCAGGACTTCCGGCTGAACGGGCAGGCGGCGGCGGGCGTGGCGATCTTCCAGCTGCCGGAGGCCAACGCCCTCGACGTCGCCGGACGCGTGGAAGCGCGGATGAAGACGCTGGCGAATGACTTCCCGCCCGGCGTGGCGTGGACCACGCCCTTCAACACCACGCTGTTCGTGAAGGCGTCGGTCAGCGACGTCTACCACACGCTGGTGGAGGCGGCCGTGCTCGTGCTGCTGGTGATCCTGATCTTCCTGCAGGACTGGCGCGCCACCCTGGTGCCGGCCACCACCGTGCCCGTCACCATCATCGGCGCCTTCGCCGCCATGGCGGCGCTCGGCTTCACCATCAACATGTCGACGCTGCTGGCGGTGGTGCTGGCCATCGGCATCGTGGTCGACGACGCCATCGTTGTCGTCGAG
>Ga0182746_1000558_pt1 | contig 47977 bp, 34 predicted proteins | sample eDN3rd30CBELigOP_FD_128881 | JGI IMG/M metagenome (GOLD analysis project Ga0182746, IMG submission 128881) | Enriched Organic Plus compost microbial communities from Emeryville, California, USA - eDNA 3rd pass 30_C BE-Lig OP (version 2) (version 2) ...
ATCTGAGCGACTGCATGCCCGTCTGCGCGGTGAAGCTGATCCGCGGTGGCCCCGGCCGCCCCTTTTTTGTCGTGACCTGCAGCACCCCACGCGAGCTGCGCTGGCCGAGCAGGATGCTGGACAGCGCGTCCTTGGCGACAGTCACCGATTCGATGCTCTCGGGATCGATGGAATAAATATCGCGCTGCACGCCGTCGATTAGCGTGACCGGGCTCTGACCCCGCAGGTTAAATCCGATTTCGCTGTTGTCGCTCAGGCTGGAGCGGTATTTTACAGCATCCGAAGGCAGCGACCCCGCCAGGTCATTGGAGGTAATCGCAGCCATGGCCGGCGACCTGAAGCCGCTGAACTCCTGCGTGTACAGTCCGGGAATCCGCCCGGTCAGGGCATTCACATAGAGCGGGGTTGGCGTATCCTTGATCTGGCTGTTGTATACTACGGTAACAGCACCCAGCTGCTCCGTTACCTTCTTCTGATCGTAGAGGGCAGTCTGCGTCTCGTCGCTGCGCAGGACGCTGGGTACCAGGCGCACCAGCTTAGCCTCATTTATCCTGATCTGCTGCGGGTAATATCCGGGGTATTCGACCCAGAATACCGTTGTGGTGGTCTCCACCGCAGCAAACTCGCCCTCCTCATTGCTGATCCCCAGCAAGCGGTGCCCTGCGTCATAGATCTTCGCGCCAGCCAGCGGCTTGCCGAATTCATCCACGATTTTCGGAAGCCTTGCCGGTGTGACCCGGTCCAACAGTGGCGCAGTCCGCAAGGCGTCGCCCTGCCGCCAGGCATGGGCAGCATAGCAGTCCGAGACGGCCAGCACCATACCGACAACACTTATTTTTATATAACGGTCAAACATTAGTTTTTCGATTATTTGGTTAGTACTTGATCCTGTTTTCGGCAGCGCCAAATTCCGGATCACTCACATCTAAAAGTATATTTAAACGGCTGGTCCGTATTGCCATAGCCCACGCGTTTGCTGCCGGTGGCATCCGTATAGAAATATTCCAGCCGGGCGATATGCAGGTCCTTGTCCAGTTTAAAAAATCCCCTCGGCCAGATGTCGAGCAGGTATTTTTTGCCGCCGATATCTTTGAGGGCCGTCTCCGCTGCCGGCTTGCTGACCTCGGCAATCACTTTGCCCGATTCGTCGATGGCTTTCACCTGCAGGTACACCGCTTCAGCCCCATCCAGCACGGTATGGGCAACGCCGCCGTCAAAGGTCAGCGTGATGATATCGTTGTCCAGGCTTTTGACCGGCTGTACGGTACCCAGCTGGGGGTTGATAAAGTCGATCAGGTCGCCCTCACCGCCCGTCACTTCAAAGGGAGCGGAGAAAGTAAACTTTTTGTAGTCCGTATCCTCGGGACGCAGATTTTCGATGGACGAACCGATGTAGAAGCCCAGTGACACCAGCATATTTTCGGCGCCCACATTACATTCCGCTTTGACCGTAAAGTCAATATCCTCGTTATTGACAAAGGAATAGGCCTGGGTACTCCGGAAGACGATCCATTCCATGTCGTCCACCAGGTTGGGGCCGATGCCAAACATTTTGCGTGCCGCCTGATGCCAGCTGAGGCCCGACACGGGCTCGAGCTCCGAATCCGGAATGATCCGCATGGTACCGTTGCCTTTGGGGCTGGTAAAGGACATCGTCAGGTTTTTACGGGCATTCCAGCCTTTGGGCACCATGATGCCGGCGACCAGCTGGGTGGTGTAGCTGCCGCCCCCCTGGATGCGCGGCTCGGCACCGCAGTGCATCGTGAAGGTCACCCGTTCATTGACCGCTGCCGAGGCCGGTACCGTGACCGAAATTGCCTTAAGCCCGCACTGTACCAGAAAGACCGTGACAAACAGCCCTATCGCGCAGAAGGCATAAATCGCATATCTTTTTATCTTTTTCATGTAAACAACTTGCTATAGTGTATAACCTTGTCTCCTGTTAATCTGCGGGGTTCTGCCGTTCGAGATCGTACTGGTACGAATTGCCCGCACAGCCCAGGCTCATCGATAAGCTGAGCTGGCGTCTGCCCTTAACAATGGGAAACTGAAACTTTAACAGCACATCCTCCTGACCGTCTGTGGGCCGCAGGACGATGTGAAAAGGATATTGTGGATCCTCCAGCCGGTAGGTGCCGCTGCCGCGGACGACAAAGGGCAGCTGGTCGGCAACCGCGTAGGTGCCATCGGCCTTAAAGCTTATCCTGAAGTGGTCGAGCAGCATACGGCTGCCCAGGTCTTCGCCGTTGCGTGTCAGCTGGATCACCTTCCAGTCGCCCGTAATATCTTTGGCCGGCTCTTCTGCCGGGATTTTGGCCAGCTCATCTGTGCAGGACTGTAGCCCAGCGCACAGGAGCATCAGCATCGGAAGCAGTCGTATCGTGTTCTTTTTCATCATTTTATTTTTTTCGTTTACCGTCGGCTGAGCGCTGCGGCAGCGCCCATTGCCGCATCTATCAATATCCGGGATTTTGAATCAGGTCGAGCGATTTGGCCACCTCAGACTGTGGTATCGGCCACAGGTACATCCGTTTGTCAAATACGCGTTTTCGTACGTTGATGCTGTTGTAAACCGTTCCCGCGGCCGTGCGCACCGGTTCTGTACCATGCAGCTGCCGGTTTTCAAGCGTTTCGGCCTGCCGCCACCGCCGCACATCAAAAAAGCGGTGTCCTTCAAAGGCAAGCTCCTTGTGCCGCTCGTTGTGGATGATGTCGCGCATGGCCGCCTGACTCAGGCCGGCAGGCAGCGCAAAAGGCTGCAGTCCTGCGCGCTCACGTATGGCTTCGACCGCCGCATACACCTCCCGGTCGGGCGCCGCCAGGTATTCGTTGCGGGCCTCGGCATAGTTGAGCAGGATCTCGGCGTAGCGGATGATAGGCAGGCAGCGCGGTGTATAGGTATTGAACCAGTCTGCTGCCACCTCGCGGTTGACCATCTTGTACGTATAGTATCCCGTCGGTGTACCGCGGTAGATGGCATCCTGCCCTGAGGTCACGTTGTTGGGATTGGTCTTATCGATGTAGATATTGACCGGCCGGCGGGCCAGCCCATCCCGGTGGAAGACCAGCGACTGGTCGCGCGTCACGGTATTGGCCAGGCGCGGATCGCGGTCGCGGTAAGGATTTTTAGGGTCATATCCCGAATTCGGGTCATCGATCGGCAGGCCGTTGCGCATGCCAAAGGCGTTGACCGTCTCGAGGTAGGGATAGGCTCCGGGGTTGCTGACACCGAAGGTCGGTGGATGCCAGATCCCCTCCAGTTCCCGGTTGGCCTCCTGCATCCTGGCCAGGATGTACTCCTCATTTTTGCGCAGCTGGAAGACCTGGTAAAAGCCAAATCCGGGCTCCGGATCGTTGTTGACATGCAGGCTATAGTGCCCCGACTCGATGACCTGGGCTGCTGCTTCCGCGGCTTTCTGCCAGCGGCCTTGGTCCGGTGCGGGGTAGGCGACCACTTCCCGCAGCGGGCCATCCGCGGCCAGTGGCTGACCGTTGAACAGTGGGCTGGCGGCATACAGCAGTACCCGCGATTTGAGCCCGTAGCAGGCCGCCCGGCTGACGCGGCCGTAGTCCTCGCCGGCATGCTCCCAGGGGAGGTCCTGCGCAGCGGCATCACATTCCGAGACGATGTAGTCCACGCATTCCGCAAAGGTATTGCGGGTGGCAGGTATCACATCCGAGGCCCGGTAGACACTGTCCCCCATCAGCGGGACTCCGCCGTAATGTTCCAGCAATATAAAATAATAGTAGGCCCGCAGAAAGCGGGTTTCGGCCTTCACACGCACCTTGATCGGGTTGCCAAAACGGGCATGAGGCAGATTTTTGAGCATAATATTCGCCCTGCGAATATTGGTGTAGGGTGTCCTCCAGGCATCATTCGTAATGATATTGGAATTGACCGTTCCGGTGGCAAACTGGATGAAGGTGTTGATGCTGCCCAGTCCGGCGCCTTCGGCTTCATCCGTACTCGCATCGAGCCCCCCGCCGCCAAAACGTCGCGGTGCCGTCGCAAATCCGATATCCGCATAGATGCCCGACAGGAAATTGATGGTATACGTACTGTCGGAAAACACCACGCTTTCGTTTAGGTCAGAAGACTGTGTCTGATCCAGAAATCCCTGTTTGCTACAGGCTGCGCAGGCAACGAACGCCAGCACAGCATACACGAAATAGCTTTTGTTCATAATTGGTTATAAAACAGTGAAATAATATATTTTTATCCCTATTGGGCTTCAGGACCTGGTCCCTCCGCCCGATGTATTTCAGATACCTATTGCAGGCTGCTCAGTGAAAATGGCCGCGAAGCCGGAGCAGTTCCCCTTTCATAATTTGGCTGTGCCCCCATCACAAAATGCAGTTCGCCCCCTTGCAGGATATCACCGTAGGTGATGAAGTTTTTGTCGTACGGCACACCGTTGAGCTGTGCCGACTGGATGTAGACATGCTGCTCGCTGTTGTTGTCGGCACGGATCACAAACTGCCGTCCGTTGTCGAGCCTGATGGTCACCTTTTCAAAGAGGGGACTGCCAAAGACATACTGGTCCGTGCCCGGGCAGACGCTGTAGATGCCCATGGCACTGAGCACATACCAGGAAGACATCTGTCCCTGATCTTCGTCGCCGGGATAGCCCCTTTCGGTCGCATTGTACAACCCGGAGGTGACCATCCGGCTATATTTCTGTGCCTTCCAGGGCTGCCCGCTGAAATTATAGAGGTACGGCACGTGCTGGGTCGGCTGGTTGCCATGCGCATACTGCCCCATCTTGGCCAGCAGCATCTCGCGCATCTCATGGATCTCCTGCTTGTAGGTTCCATAGTTGATGCGCTGCTCCATCGTGAAGAAGGTATCCAGCTTGGCGTTGAAGCGCTCGGTGCCCCCGAGCAGATTGATCAGGCCGTTGACATCGTGCAGCACCGACCAGGTGTACTGCCAGGCGTTGGCCTCCGTAAAAGGGCCGCCCCATTCCACCGGATCAAAGGGCTCACGCCAGCTGCCATCCGGGAGGCGGCCACGCATAAAGCCTGCCGCCGGGTCAAACACATGCCTGTAATTGTACATCTGACGTGCGAAAATATCCGCATAAAAGCTATTGCCTGTCATCTTGGCCAGCTGGTAGGCACAGAAGTCGTCGTAGGCATATTCGAGCGTCTTGGCCGTGCTTTCATGGATCTCGCCATAGGGTACATAACCTTTGGTAAAATAGTCTTTCCAGCCTTCGCGTCCATTGGAGCCACCCCACAAGCCCTTGTTGGTCGCTTCATGGTAATAGGCTGCCAGTGCACTGTCGGGATTGAACGTGCGGATACCCTTTACCCAGGCATCGGTGAGCAGGGAGATGGCATGGTTGCCGATCATGACGCCCGACATCCCGGGATTGGACCATGTGGGGAAAAATCCCGCCTGCTGCTGCGCGTCCAGCAGCGACTGCATATAGCGGCCCTGCATCTCGGGGTGCAGGATATTGCTGAGCGGAAACTGCCCGCGAAAGGTATCCCAGAACCCATTGTCGGTATACATGTAGCCCGCGTGTACCTTTCCGTCATAAGGACTGAAATAGTAAGGCCTGTCCTGCCGGTCCAGCTCGTAGAACTTACGGGAAAACAGGTTTGCCCTGAACATGCAGGAGTAGAAGGTTGCCTTTTGCGCTTCGGTGCCCCCTTCGACGCGTATGCGGTTGAGCAGCTTGTTCCAGATGCCGAAAGCCTTGTTTTTGGTCTGCTCGAAGGTCCTATGCAGGCCCAATTCACGCTCCAGGTTGAGAGCAGCCTGCTCCGGGCTGATGTAGGAGGACGCCATTTTCACCTCCACCTTTGTGCCCGGGCGGAATTCCAGGTAGCCGCCCCGGCCCTTGCCGGCAGCAAACGGCTGTCCTGCCTGCAGCGTTCCGTCCTCATTCGCCCAGGTGCCATAGGCCGTAAAGGGCTGACTGAACTGCAGCACGAAATAGTTGCGCATCTGCGGCGGCACAAAGCGGCCGTTGTGCACGTAACCGATGATCTTGCGCTGTTCGGGAATGATCCGGATTTCACTTTCCCCGAGAAAACCGTCGAGCACCAGAAATGCCTTTTCCTTTTTGGGGAAGCTAAAGCGCATATGAGCTCCCCTTTCCACAGGGCTCAGTTCGGCTTTAATGCCATTGTCAAAGCTGACCGCATAGTAGTGCGGTTTGGCCACTTCATGCTCATGGCTGAAGGCCAGCGCCCGCTGCTGCTCATCGACCTGCAGCTTCCCGCTGCCGGGCATCAGCGAAAATACCATATAGTCCCCCATCCAGGGGCTGCACTGATGCACCTGCTGAAAGCCCCTGATCTTGTCAGCCTTATACTGGTACTTCCAGCCATCACCGTTTTTGCCGGTCTGTGCCGAAAAGAAATGCACGGCAAAGGGCAGCCCCACCGTCGGGTAGGTATTGCCATAGGAAAGGCTCCACTCGGAGTCAGTGCCCTGCAGCGTATTTACATACTTGACCAGGTCCGCTTCCTGCGCCTGCAACCGGCAGGCAAGTAAAACGAGGAACCCATACATCCATAATTTTAGTTTCATCATATCGCTTTTCTATTTTTTATCCGGATTGCGTCCTTTCCATTTCAGTACCTGCTTCTCGGCCTGCCCATACTGCTTCCACAGCAGGCGGAGGTCGTTGTGTGCGGGATCCAGGTCGCTGATACGGATTATTTTTTCCTCTCCCGGCATCAGTGTAAAGTAGTTGTCCGAGATCATCAGCGGCAGGATACGCTCTCCGGTATGGCCGTCCAGCATGCGCAGCCTGTTGCCAAAGGCCACGGTGCTGCCGGCATTACGGACGGTGAGTACCCGGCCTGAGCTGCTGCTATCGCTGCTGTCTACGCCCCAGCTGAAGTGCAGCTTTGCCGCGGGCAGGCTGTTGAGCGCCGTGTAGTCCAATTCCCGCTGCCCATTGTGCCAGTAGAAATTTTCGGACAGCAGCTCCCCTGTCCTGCTGCGCAGCTGCAGCCTGATGAAATGCAGGTCCGACAGCGCACGATCACTGCCGCCGCTAAGGGGGCCGAGGCGGAATACCTCCCGGGCCTCGTTGCTGGCAACCGAGGCCGTGGCCCGGCGGCTATAGCCGGGGACCTCCTGTCCCGACAGGTTGAAGACGCGGGCTGTCACTGAAGCCGAGTCCAGGTCCAGCAGGCTGGTGTTGATCACCTTGACACTGTTATTGGCCACGTTCCACTGCACGTGCAGCGGTTCGCAGGCCTGTCTGGCCCCCCAGTAGGCGCCGGTCGCGTCGTAGTAGTAATCATAGGTCTGCCACACAAACGAAGGGTAGGCCGACTGGCTCATCCAGATCAGCAGCCCCGCAGCATCGTCCCAGAGTTTATCATTCCAGGCCTCGTACATGCCCTTCATGACTTCCAGGTTGAGGTACTGCGCTTTCTCGGCAAAAGCCGGCAGTCCGTCCGAGGGGCCAAATTGTGTATTGACCGCCGCCTTATACTGGATGGGGCTGGCATTGGACGCTTCCTTACCAAAGAAATGCCGGTTCCATACGTTGTCGTCTTCGGACTTCAGCTGCTCATCCGAGGGCAGCGGCCAGAGCTGATCCTGAGGGATAAACTTGACGATGCTCTCATAGTTGGGAAATGTCGCCGTCCCGATTTCGGTCCGCAGGCCATAGCCATAGCTGCCGCTGTAAGGATAAGGCGGCTGGTTCCAGGCCAGGTTGCTGCCCGAGGTTTCGAAGTGATGCCTCGGCGGCTGATTGCCCCACCATCCGCTGCCCGACAGGCCATCTTGGTTGGAGCTGGACTTGTACAGGCGGTCGTTGTGGTCCTCGAGGGCCACGATGGAGCGCAGGTAGCTGTCGAGCTCCGGCTTGGGCCGCGTCTCATTGGCCCCGCACCAGATGGCGATACTCGGATGGTTGCGCAGCCTTTTGATCTTATCGAGGGCGTTGGCTTTGAAATCCGCGTCACTGGCGACATCGTTGTAGGCCACATACAGCCAGAAGTCGTCCCATACCATGATGCCGTAGCGGTCACAATAGTCGTAGAAGGCATCGTCGGTAATCGATCCCGTCCATAGGCGGATCATATTATAGTTCATGTCTTTGTGCAGTTTCACCTTGAGGCCATATTCCTCCCCGCGGCAGCGCAGCAGGTATTCGCTCATGCCCCAGTTGCCCCCCTTGAGGTACACCTTTTTGCCGTTGATGAAGAAGTTGAGCACCGGCCAACCCGCACGGTTGCGCACATACTGGTACTCATATTTGCGGATGCCAAACTGGATCCGCTTCTGATCCGACAGTTGGCCGCCGGTCTTCAGCGTCAGCTCGCAGCTGTACAGATGCGGCTCGCCGTAGCCGTTGGGCCACCACAGCCTGGGCTTGTGGATTACAAACTCCTTCACCTCATTGCAGGTAATGTATATCTTCTGTCTGCTATGCGCTGCGATGGACAGCTTTTTGCTGAAAGGGATGCCACCGGGCTGTATGAGTCCGGTCAGCTCGATCTGCTGTGTGCTGTCGCTGGCATTGTTGATGTCGGTGGAAAACTCCAGGTAAGCAAATTCGTTGCTCTCGAGGTCCGAGCGCATCCAGGGATCTTCGAGCGTGACGGCACCTGCGGAGCGCAGCGACACATTGCCCGTAATACCCGCCAGGCGTCCCGGCACATAAGGCATCCAGTCCCAGCCCGCTGCCGCCAGATACGTCGGACTCGCGGTCACCCCGAAGGCTTCCTTGTCGCTGCGTGTCTTTTTCTGGTCCGCATCGCTGATCAGCACAGCGACCGTGTTGTCCGCCCCTTCGCGCAGCAATGCCGTGACATCAAACTTGCTGCGCAGCATATGTCCGCTCACATCCCGGGTCGATGTTGCCGTCCCCGACAGCTTCACCCCATTGAAGAAGAAGTCCGCATAGCGGTTGGTATTGTCAAACTGCAGCCAGATGCGCTGTCCCTTGCTGTAGCCTGCAGGCAGCCGAAAAGTACCCCGGTACCAGAAGGGCCGGTTAAACAACTTTTCGTCCACCCGATAGATATTGTCCGCATAGTTGGGATCCGGCACCAGACCCTGACTGACATAAGCCGTAAAGACCACCCCCGGGACAATGCCCCTGACGGGGTCTTTCAGCACAAAGCCGGGCTGCGAAATCTCCAGCCCCGACTGCGGCACTTCGTCCTTGGGCTTGATCTCCCAGCGGACGGCCGTATTGCTGCTATTGAGCGACAGCTCAGGTACCTGAGCCCTGTTCGGGGCAGCCAGCAGGAGCAGCAGCAGGATATAAATTAATCGTGTCATTATTAGATTCCCCAATTTTTATTGGGACGCGGTCCCATATACAGTTCCAGGGTGGCTCCCGCCACCATGTCTTTAAAATCAATATAACTTTTGTTGTACGGCTGACCATTCAGCTTCGCCCGCTGGATATAGCAGTTGGCCTCCGAGTTGCCATGGGCGATGATGCGGAAGGCCTTTCCCGGAAAATATACCGGATCCAGCGCAAAGACCACTTCCTCCAGCAGCGGGCTCGTGATCTCGTAGCGCGTCGATCCCGGGCAGGAAGGATGTATGCCCGCGGCCGCCAGTACGTACCAGGCCGACATCTGGCCCACGTCTTCGTTGCCGACAATCCCCTCGACCGAATTGCTGTAGGCCCGGTTGCAGATCAGGCGTGTCCACTTCTGCGTCAGGTGCGGCGCCTGCAGGTGATTGAACAGAAAAGGAATCAGGTGCACCGGTTCGTTGGCGTGATTATAATATTCGTTCCACAGCATATTTTCGGGCGTCTTCTCAAAAAATTCCGTCAGGTCGGCCAGGGTCTTGTCCCTGCCGCCCATCAGCTCGATCATGCCGGGGATATCGTGCGGCACAAACCAGCCCTGCTGGTAGGGGTTGCTTTCGATGGTGCCGTACCATTCCTTGGTGCGGGCATTCTCGGGCCAGTCCTCCCAGGAGCCGTCGGCCCTGCGCGGCCTGAACCAGCCCTTCTGCGGATCAAAAATAGCGCGGTAGGCCCTGCTTTTGGTTCGGTAAGCCTGTTCCGTGGTGCGGTCACCGAGCTCCGCCGCCAGCTGGGCGATGCACCAGTCGGTGTAGGCATACTCCAGTGTGTTGGATATGCTGAGTGCGCCAGGGGTATAGCCCAGGGAATCATTGCCAAAACGCCGTGAGGTATTGACCGCATAGCGCAGCGCCTTGTGGGCATCATAGCCACGGATGCCCTTGGCATGTGCATCTGCCAGCACCGAAAGTGCGGGGTTGCCGATCATGCAGCCCGAGTAGGCGTTTAAGAGCTCCCAGCGTTCAAAATATTCCTTTCCTGACTGCTCCGCCAGGCTGATCAGCGAATTCAGCTCATCGTTTACCAGCGCCGGATTGATCAGCGTCTGCAGCGGGAACTGCGAGCGGAATACATCCCAGCCGCTGAAGATCGTGCGCTTGGTGAAGCCCTCACTCCGGTGGATCCGGCGGTCGCCACCGATGTAGCGGCCGTCGACATCCGTAAAAGTCCGCGGATCGATCATGGTATGGTACAGCGCCGTATAGAAGATGGTCTTTTGGTCCGGCGTGCCGCCGCGGATATCGACCTTTGACAGCTGCGTATCCCAGAGCGCCTCCGCTTCGGCGCGGATGCCGTCAAAGTCTTTGCCCTCCATCTCAGCCCTGAAATTATTTTCGGCGCCCTGCATATCCACAAAGGAGATCCCCACCTGCAGGTTGACCTGCTCACCCGCATGGGTGGCAAATTCGGAGAAAAACCCCAGATGGCGCCCTTGCATGGCGTCGATGCCCCGGGTCACGGTTGCTGCCGCCACGCGGGCCTGATAGGCAGGCGAGACGACATCGTCGCGCTTGCGCTTCCAGTCTTTCGGAATATCGGCAGACCAGACGCCATAGTTTTTGAGCGGTTTGTCAAAACGTGCGTAGAAGTATACCGTATAATCGGCTTTGCCATCGCCATCCCCCCAGCCGCCGCCCTCGGGTGTGCAGCGCATCCAGCCGCGGATGCTATGATCGTCGGCTTTCTGTACATACTGTTCCACAGAAGTGCCGCCCACCCGGCGCGCCAGGTCGATCTGTATCCGCGACTGCCTGTTTTCGGGAAATGTAAAGCGGAGCATGCCACTATGCGGTGCTGCCGTGGCCTCCACCTTGATGTCATAGCGCCCCAGGTGGGCGGCATAATAACCGGCTCTGGCCGTTTCGCCCTGCTTATCATAGGGCGAACGGTAGCCCTGCAGGCTGCCATCCTCCTTTCCGGCGATGGTATGCAATGTCCCCGTGGTGGGCATGACCAGGAAGTTGCCCAGGTCGCCGTACCAGCCCACACCGCTCATCTGCGTGAAGGCAAAGCCTTCGATGGTACGGTGCTCATCGCTATATCCGGGGCTGTTGTCGCCGCCGGTGATCGTATTGGGGCTCACCTGCACCATGCCGTAAGGTGTCGTTGCCCCCGGAAAGGTCTTGCCCAGACCGTGGTAGACGCCCGCAGCTCCGGTGCTGGTGCTGGCGCCGATAAAAGGATTCACATAAGCTGTCGGACTGGGCACATGCCGATGGCCGCGGCTCGCACAGGAAGTGATCCCCAGTGCCAGTGCGGCGATACAACAGGTCAGCAGTCCAGTTAATTTATTCATATCTATTCGTGCATTTTACAGGTTAAGGATTGATCAGGAAAGTCTGGATGCCGTACGGCGGTATTTTCACATCGAAGGCCGTTTCCTGCTGTTTTTTCTTTGTCAGCGCCACCTCGCCGAGGTCGGCGCCGTTGAGCTGCACCGCCCGCAGGGCACGCAGCGGAAAATTCAGGCTCAGCCCGGCATTGCTTGCATTGGGCTGCCCGTTGTACAGGCGCAGCTTGAGCTGCCCCTGATCGAGGTGCAGCGCCGAAATCTCCAGCGGCCCCCCGGGCAGGCGGACCAGCTGCCGGTCGTGGACGTCCAGCTGCCGGTGATACCTGGCTACCAGCGGCTCGTTCCAGGCATTGCTGTGTCCGGCGATATCGGCCTCGAGCCAGTTTCCCCGGTGTGGGATCAGCGCATAGCGCATATGCAGGGGGGCCGTGATGCTGTAGTCCATGCCCCAGAGGCCCTTGCCCGAGTACTGGGCGGTCAGGCTCAGCGGAAAGTCACTGCCCTGCGCATACGAGCCCGTATGGTCGGTCAGCACCGCCAGTCCCCGCTGCCCACCGGCATCGTAGAGATCCAGCCAGTGCAGCACCACGTTGTTTTTGATCTGGTCCCACTGCCCGAAATGCGTATCCTCGAGCCGGCTTTCGGTCACGTCAAAAGGTGCATCTTTAAACACTTTGCCCCCGGCAAAATCCACCGGAAACATGACTTTCAGCTTGTAGCGGTCGTCGGTAAACGCCCGTCTGTTGTCGGTCCAGCGCTCCTGCTGCCGGTATTCGCCGATGCCCACATTGCCCTTCCAGTCGATACGCAGGTCCATATCGATACGCTGCTGGCCAGCCTCGAGCGCGAGCTGCTGCACAAAAGGATGGCCGTTGATCTGGCCTTTTATTTCGACCAGCGTACTCAGCGCATCATCCCGGAGGATCCGGAATACTGCCGGATGGTCTTTGGAGGAATGAAATCTGCCCTCCTCGTAAAAGTGTCCGGCGATCTCGCCCATGCGGTATGTCCCCTGCTGGGCGGCAAACTCCTGCTGCCCGGCAAATTTGGCCTTCAGGCTACGGATGGTGCCGCCCTGTTTTCGGTCGAGCACGATCCGGTACATATCATTTTCGAGGATGCAGTTGCCCTCTGCATCAAACTGCACCCCCTTGTGCGGAGCCCGGCGGCCGGAACCGGCAGCCAGGCGGTAGGTCGCATAGCCAAAGCCCTGCACCGTCGCCTTAAATTCCAGCTGCTGTCCCAGGGCCGTCCGCTGCTGCCGGCTGGGGATCAGCTGCCCGCGGCTATCCAGCACCCGAAGCTGCCCCATAGCCGCGGGCAGGGCCACCTGCACCAGGTCTGTGCGGGGCGCCGCAAGCGTATTGTACACCCTCACAAAGCCCGGAGCCTGGCGGTCCGGCGCCACGACGGCGTACGCTGCATCCGCGGCAGCAATAATGTCTTCGGCGGCAGCAATGCTGCTGTCTGTCCACTGGCGGATCGCCTGTGCCCAGGTCTGGCCCTTGTGCAGACGGTTGTAGGGCACGATCCAGGAGTCGTGGTGCTGGGCTAGCATCAAGGTCCGCCAGGCCTCGTCCATACGGCTGCTGTCGGGGACAAAGCCCCGCTCGATATAGGCCATGGCGGCAATCTTTTCGGCCTGGATCATTTTATTTTCTGCGGTGCGCACCTGCTGTGCGATCTGCTGCAGCACCTGGCTGCCCCACATCAGGTTGACCAGCAGGTCCTCCTGGCTCAGGCGCCAGTCCGGTGCAGGCTGTCCGGGAGCCACGGCCTTAAAATATTCAGTCCAGGTGCTGTAACGCACCCCGTTTGGCAGCTCATTGCCGCCACCTAGCCAGGGGCCCTTGTCCCAGCCCGCATCCTGATAACACATGCCGACGGGATTGCTGATCCCCGCATCAAAGCAGCTCTTCCAGTAGGAGGATGTATTGGCCCAGGCCGTGGTCTGCCAGGTGGAATTTTGCTCCAGTGCTTCATTGGCATAGCGGGGCACGGTCAATATGCCCGTCCCGTCGGGGCCTACCCAATTCAGGAAGGCGCCCCCATGTGCCCGTGTGTAGCCGCCCCAGCAGGTGTTGGGGCATTTGAGCACGGCATAGTCAAAGCCAAACTGCCGCAGCAGCTGCGGCAGGCTGCTGGTAAAGCAAGGTTCTTCCACGGCATAGGTCGTAAAGCGGATATCCGGAAAATGCCGGCGGTAGCGGGCCATGCCATAGGCAAACTGCCGGATGATGCTTTCGCCCGAGATGTTGTAGAGGTAAGGCTGTGCATAGGTCGGGTTGGTAAAGTCCAGCCGCGGATCCGTGCTCCACTGCCTGAGGCGGGCGTAGCCCGCCGGATCCTTGAGCCTAACGGTATCCCAGGTTTCGGGCTCGATCTCCAGCCCGACACGCCATGCCGGCTGCTTGTCCAGGTGGTCAAGCATAAAGGAGGTGACCCAGAGCGGGTAATGCCCATAGATGCCACCGTGATAGCCATCCACAAAATAAGGTTGCTGCGCCCATAGTCCCGCTATAGGGGCCAGCAGCAGGCAGAGCCCGGTCCAAAAACGCTGTCGTGCTCCCATCATTTATTTCTTTGCCGGCACCAGGCGGATGCGATGTTTTACAGGCTGGTTTACTTCGTTCATACGGCGCTGCAGGTCCTCGATCTGGCTCTGCCAGGCCGCCCGCACTTCGGGATGCATCGCTTTGGCATACAGGTCCCTTTTGGCGCGTAGCCAGCCATCGTTGGCCACGTGCTGGTCCATGACTTCGATCGCCTTGCGGTTGTCGGCATTCAGGAGTCCCCGGGGCTGGAAAAAGTTGTACTGCACCCAGGCCAGATCCCGAAAGCGGCGTTCGATCTCCCAGCGTTCCTCGTTGAGGTACATGACCTTGAGGGCCTGCTGGTACTGGGGAGTCCGCGTCTGTGCGGCCAGGTTGATCCCTTTTGCCAGGTCCGCTGCGGACCAGGTGCCGATCTGTTCGTCATCTATCCAGAGGACCTGGTCGCCCCGGAGGCCTTTGACCTGCAGGGTTTCGCGGTTCATCTCCTCCATGAAGGGCACGATCCCGACGGCATCGTGCTGACTGTATCTGGCGCCCCAGCCCCGTGCTGTGGTATCCAGCGGGTAAGGCAGTGCCGCCGCGAGGTAGTCAAACTCCAGTGCAGCTGCCGAGCGGCGCAGCCCGTCCACCCTACAGTTGCTGGCCTGCTCGACCCGCTGCCGGGCCGCATCGACGGTCACCGTGGCGACCTCACGGCCCGCAAAGCCCTGAGCTTTTAAAAATAGGTAGGCCATGACCATATGCCCGTTGTTGTCCGGATGCACCCTGTCGCTTCCCGAAATCGTAAAACCGGCATCCTTTTGCTGGCCCTGCACATTGATGGCGGTAATAGGTTCATTAAAATCAAAGAATTCCCAGCCGTTGGCCCTGGCCGATTCACGCTGAAAATCGACGATGCGCTGCATGGCCTTATTTTTATTCTTAAACGGCGTATTGTCCTTGATCTGCACAGTCTCATCATAAGGCGTACTGCCCAGCAGCACCAGCCGTGTACCCACCAGCTGTTTATAGCGCTTTTCCATGTCCTTAAAGGCCTCATGGGATTCCCTCACCTTGGTATCCGCAAACACCTGTGGTTCGGCGCCATTGTACTCGAAATAGCCCGAGTCATTCATGCCGAAGGTGGTGATCAGCACCGTGGGCTTTTTGCTGAACACGTCGCCATCCAGGCGTCGCAGCATCTCCACCACCCGGTCGCCCCCGATGCCCGCATTGAAAAATTGAAGCTTCAGTCCCGGAAAGCGGGTGAGATAATACAGCCATATATATGAGTGATAATGGCCCCCATCGGTAATGCTGTTGCCCAGGAAGACGACACGGTCGCCATCTTTAAAAGGCGCGATCTGTTGCCCCAGGCCACGGAGGACCGTTCCCACAGAGAGGAGAATGCTCAGTCCCGCTAAAAAGAGTTTTTTAGAATATGTTCCCATAAGATTAATATTGTGACGCCGGCAGTTATCGCAGTGATAGATTTATGAAAATTGGTCTTTGCACGGGCGTCATTTCCCTTGGAACAAATGTATAACGCAGGAGCCCCACCTGAATCAGCAGGTAGGGCTCCCGGTAAATGATTTTAAACCCAAAAAGCAATCAATACACTAAAAATCAACAATTTACATCAAACCCAAAATCAGGATTTGGTAAATGTTTTGGAATCAGTTTGTCGGTACAGCACCCAGTTTTCGGACCTTATCCTCAAAATGCTCGCTGTCGCCGAGGGCTTTGCTCTTGACTTTGCTCTTGTAATTGTATATGGTCTGCATGGAATAGCGCAGAAATACGGCGATCTGGTGAACGTCCGAAATCCCCAGGCGGATCAGCGCGAAAATACGGAGTTCGGTATTGAGCCGGTCCTTCTTGAGCTGGTAGCGTTCCTCGGGCCTGAGCAGGCTGTTGAACTCGTCGACAAAATGGGGATACACTTCGAGAAAGGTACGGTCGAAATCCGTGTATAGATCCTGTGCATATTTCTCCAGCGATTCGCCGGAGGACGTGAGCTGCATCAGGTCATCCAGCTGCCGGCTTTTGAGCTTGCGGTGTACATTCTTCCGGAACTCGTCCAGCTTGTCGAGATATACCGCACACTGATTGATATAATATCCGATGTAGCGCTCACGCACGAGGTTGGCTTCATCCAGCTTACGGTTGACCAGCGTAAGCTGCCCGTTGGTCACATTGAGCTTTTTGCGGGCGCGGGACACGCTGCGGATCTGCTTGAAGAGGAAATAGAGCGTCAGGATCAGGATCACCGCAAAGGCGCTGATCACGATGGCATACATGCGCAGATTTTTGCGCTGCTGCTCAATCTTTGCCAGGTAGGTCGCCTCGATGATGGGCTGAGTGCGGGCGATGACGGTGTTTCTGAACCGTGAGTTATAATAGTTTGCGTCATCCAGCGCTGCCTGGATATAGGTAAAAGCACGGTTGACATCCCCTTTCTGGTTGAGGTAAACCGCGAGGGTGAGCAGCGATTCGTTCTCTTTGATGGCCAGGCGCACATCGGTGATGGCCGCCAGGATCAGGTACTGTTCGGCCTCCTGCATCTGCCCCAGCTCTTTATAGATCAGGGCCAGTCCCATCGCGGCCATGCCATAGCCATGGGTATCCGGCTTTTCGCCGGCAAAGAGCCGCAGCTGGATATCCTTTGATTCCCGGAATCTGCCGGCCGCCTTCAGCGCAAAGGATTTTTCTTTCAGGTACATTTCCGAATTGCTGTCCAGCAGGCCCATCAGGCTGCTGCGGGACTGTGCAATGGCCCGTTCGTAGTCGGCCGTATAGCGTGTATTGTCGGTATACTTGATCAGGTTTTCGTAGTAGCGGATATTGCTCCAGTGATACAGCACCTTGAGGTGATTGGGCAGCCGGCCGTAGTCGATCTGCTGCAGCACATCTGCAGCCTGCGTGAACAGGCCGGAAATGGCCCGTACAAAGGCCAGCTTGGCGCGGCTCTCGCTCAGCAGCATCTTGTCGCCCAGCTGCTCCGCAATGTCGATATTATGCTCAATGTAGGCCAGGGCAGAATCGCAGTTTAACGTCTGAAATTCAAAAATGAGCTGATTCTGGATGTCATACCGTTCTTTTAAGGAAGACTGCCGGCTGAGTTTGTGCCTGACCGCATCGATCTCCCCGATCTTGCGGCTGAGGTAAGCAGGCCTGTCTTTGATGGCCCCGTCCAGCACACGCAGCAGCGAGTCGACGTTTGCCGCAAAAGAAGATGTACAGTTCGCTATCGCAAGGATACAGACAAGAATAATATGTTTCGCTTTCACAGGTATGTAATTGATCAATCCAAGCCAAAGATAAACAAAAATTTATTGCTTTATCGATGCGCCGTGCGGACAAACATAGTGGAACTCCGGATCTGCATCACATCATCTGCAGGCCCGATTTCCGAAAGGGATCCAGTGCCGGATCATTGGCATCCAGATCGGTGATCAGAGCGGATAGCGCATCCAGATCGCAGACCCTGAAGTGCTCGGTCTGATAAAGCTTATTCTGAGCGGCCAGTGCGACGGTCCTTTTGGCACATTGCAGCATCACTTTTTTCGTCTCACCATCGGCAGCCGATACCGCCGATACCCCCAGCTGCGGATCCACCGCGCAGGTCCCCATAATAAAGAGGTCTGCGATGTATTTGGCCGCTTCCGCGCAGGTCGTCATGCCCGAGGTGATGGCCAGATCCGGCTCATAATTTCCGCCGAGCAGGACCAGTTCCACCTGTTTGAACTTTTCGACGATGGGGACAACCGACAAGTTGTTGGTAATGATGCGGATCCGCCTTTCGAGCGGCATGCTGCTGATCATCGCCCAGACCGTGGTGCCGCCATCTACAAAGACGGTCATGCCATCTTTGAGCAGCTGCTGCGCCTTCAGCGCGATAATATCCTTTTCGCGGGTGAGAAAAGACTGCCGGTCATGGAAGGTCAGCGGATCTTTTTCGCGCAGCATGGCACCGCCCCGTGTCTTGGAAAGCAGGCCATTGCGGTACAGGACGTCGATGTCGCGGCGTATGGTATCCTCCGATACCCCCAGCAGCAGGGCCAGCTCCTCAAATTTGACCTTCGCCCTGCTGTTCAGTTCACGGAGGATGATCTCAAAGCGTTCTTCCTTTAACATGATGCTACTTTTTGAATTTATAGATAAGGGCCACCATTACAAAGAGCAAAGCTATTGTTTCGAAGGCAATAGTCAAAGAAAAATGGTGTGCGATAAAGCCCAGCAGCGCCGGCCCCACGAGCTGCCCTGCGTAGCCGATCGTGGAAATGGCGGGAATGGACACCGTGGGCGACAGTCCGTCGATGCGGCCGCCCTCACTGAAAAATACCGGCACAATGTTGGCCGCGCCCATGCCCAACAGGACAAATCCGGCCATCGACAAGGCGATCCAGGGGCTAAACAGCAAAACAAAAATTCCCAGGGCAGCCAGCAGGCTTCCGCCGATGACGACCACCATGCTGCTGAGCCTGCTGATCAGCGCATCCCCCTGTAGCCGCATGACTGCCATGGCCACCGAAAACGCCGCATAGCCGATACCCGTAAATTCAGGCGGCAGCCCTTTGCTGTCCCGCAGCAGCACAGCACTCCAGTCCAGCATGGCCCCCTCGGAAAGGAAGGTGATGAAACAGAGCAGTCCCAGCACCAGCACACTGCCCCGTAGCCATTGAAAACGGCCCTGTGCGGCAGCAGCCTCATCCACATGCGAATATTGTCGGATCACCCCCTTTTCGGCAGCATGGCTCAGCAGCTGCGGATACTGAACAGACAGTAAGACGATCAGCAGGGCCGAAATGAACATGGCGGCGTAGATGGGATCGAGGCCCATCTTCATTAAAAAACCTAGCCCGATCGACCCAAAGAGACCACCTACACTGTACAGACCGTGCAGGGACGACATCACCGGCCGGCCAAAGGCATTCTGCACCTGTACGCCGTGCGCGTTCATGGCCACATCCACCGTACCGATGCTCCCGCCGAATAGCAGCAGCACCAGGGCCATCAGATACGGATCCGACACCAGCAGCAGAAAAGGCAGTATGAGTGCCGACAGCAAGGCCGACACCAGTATCACCTTGCGGCTTCCCACCCTGCCGATCAGATAGCCCGAGACGGGCATCATCAGCAGAGCCCCGCCGCCCAGAAAAAGCAGCAGGATACCCAGTTCGGCTTCGTTCATGCCCAGCCGGTCCTTGGCAAAAGGTACCATCGGAGCCCAGCTAGCGATTGCCAGTCCGCAGACCAAAAATATACACTGTGTCGCTGTCTTTGCTTTTTGTATCGTTCTATCCATTCTCATTATCTGTAGCTAATTTTGCAATATTATGCAATTTTGCATAATATTGCAAATAAACACAGCTAATATCGAATAGCGATGAGAATAGAACATCTGGCGATCTGGGTCGATGACCTGGAGACGATGCGCCAATTTTACGCGACCTACTTTGGTACGTCGAGCAGTGCGAAGTATACCAATGTGAGTAAAGGATTCAGTTCCTATTTCCTGACCTTCAGAGATGGGGGTGCGCGACTGGAACTCATGCAGCGAAGCGGTATCGCCGCTGCGCCGCCCAGCAGGGGCAGCAGCAAGGGCTACACCCATATTGCCATTCAGGTGGGGAGCCCCGCGGCCGTGGATGCGCTTACAGAGCGCCTGCGTGCCGACCACTATAGCATCGCCGGAGAACCGCGGACCACCGGCGACGGCTATTACGAAAGTGTGGTATTGGACCCCGAAGGCAATCCCATCGAAATTGTGGCCTGATGCATCACACGGGAGTGCCCGATCGCGTTCAGCGACTGATCTTCCCGATAGGATTGTCCTTTGGCCGGCACACAAAATCGCCTTCGCTTTAGCGGACGCCCCTCATTCTGCATCCTGTCAGCATTTCAGCGAAAAATTGACAGTTTTCAGGAAAAAATTTCAGCTTTTGGCGGTCGGTATTTTTTTTGCGGTACTTTTTATACAGTCGCAGGACTGTAAATAGACATTAAATTTAATTGTTTTCACTTCAAAAAAGGAGGTTATGATGAAACTCGCAAAAAGAAACTGGAACAATTTACCGATGTTTATGCCCTTGTTTGAAGATTTTAACCGTGAGCTGTTAAACTGGGGCAACAGCAATTACTCATCTACAAGTACCACCGTTCCGGCGGTCAATATCAAAGAAAATGGAGATGCCTTTGAGGTGGAAGTCGCCGCACCCGGTATGGCCAGGGACGATTTTAAAGTTACCCTGGACGGCAATCTGCTGACCATTTCCTCGGCCAAAGAAGAGAAGCATGAGGAGCAGCAGGACAACTATACCAGGCGCGAATTCAGCTACCAGTCGTTTCAGCGGAGCTTTGAGCTGCAGAAGGACGTGGTCGATCAGGAAAATATCGAAGCCCGCTATGAAAATGGTATGCTCAAGCTGACCATCCCCAAAAAAGAAGAGGCCAAACGGAAAGAACCACGTACCATTCCTATTTCATAAACTATACTTTAGACTGTCATCTCAAGTTGGTCTCCCTGCGCGGAGACCAACTTTTTTAATTGTGTTCAACAGGCTATTGAAAGGTTATATAAGATGAAAAAATCAGACTACCATATCGAAGTGCTGATGCCCTGCCGGGGCGGACAGGTCGAGATTGCCCGCTTTGACCTGGGCAGCTGCAGCAGTATTGTGCACGAACTGTTTGACGAGCTGCTGGGGGAGCCCGCATCCTCGGGCAAGCGGCTGCTACGCATCAACCTGATCCTGAATGGAGCCGACGCAGACCGCAGGCAGGTCCGTTCGGTCTACTGTACCCTCGACGAACTGGCCGAAAATACCAAGGCCATCATCAAAAAAGCATTCCGCGTGCTCAATATGGAAAACTCCATTTCGTAGCGCCAAGGCAGCTCCGGCGTACAGCCTAGGATGATAGCGCCTGTATCCTCACAGGCGTGTTCTTTAGTTATCCACGCGGCAACAATCTGGGCTGGGCCTGTATACAGATCCTGTATTTAACCTCCTCTGGCGATTGCCGCATTTCCACGGAAGCAGCATTCCATACCGCAGATATTTTACGCAATCGATTGACTTGTCGAAAGATTATTTTTCTTAAAAATCATTTTATACGTTTACACTCAATTATCAAACCATGATGACATTTTACAAATTATGATCCCAGCTTATCCCTTGATTCATCACGTGAAACTAGCCGGTAGCTGCAAAACATAGAAAACGACATCCCCATTACCCTGAGCAATGAACAAAGCAGCCGACAGATTAGAAAATTACAGTGACGAACAGCTCGTCATACAGCTCTGCGCCAGTAATCCTGAGGCATTGACGGAAATTTTCCACAGATACTGGAGGAAACTCATTGCGATCGCCTATAGTCACCTTGGCGACAAGGACGAGGCAGAGGAGGCTGTTCAGATCGTCTTCATCAAACTCTGGGACAGGCGGCATGATCTGGATATCCGGTCGCTGGCCAATTATCTGGCGACGGCAGTAAAATATGCTGTTTATTCCATGATACAGCGGGAAAACAGAAAAAAGGAAGTGGGCCAGCTGTACCAGCAGCACGTCGCCAGGCAGGATGACAGCGAAGAAAAGATCTATTCCCTGTTTCTGGATCAGTATGTCAACGGAGTTGTCGAAAAGCTCCCCGAACGGTGCCGTCTGGTTTTCAAATTCAGCCGCAGGGAAGGCAAGACCATTCCGGAGATTGCAAAAGCGATGAATATCGCCGAGAAAACGGTTGAGGCACACCTGACCAAAGCGCTCAGCAAAATAAGACATTCGCTCAAGGCAATCGGAATCATGATCTTTCTCCTGATCGTATTCCTTTTTGCACAATAATATTTTTTTTAAAACAGACTAAGGGTAATCGCCGGCGGCATATGACTATATGGTACAAACGCTAATATAACCATGGAGTCTAAACGCATACATTTATTGGTAGACAAGTTTTTGTCCAACACTGCCACACAAGCCGAAAAAGATGAATTAAACCAATGGTACCTGGACGCTCACCAAGAAGATGTGGAATGGCTGCAAACCGACGCAGACGAGGAGCAGGCGCTGGAGCGCCGACTTTTGGAGAGGCTCCGCAGCCACATAGACGCGGAGGAGACGGCGGTCAGACCGCAATCCCGCATATTCTCCATGGTTACGGCACTTCGCATTACAGCCGTGGCCGCCTGCCTGCTGATCGGCCTATTTGTTTTCTACAGGACCAGCAGTAGGTCGGAGATGCAGCTTTCCTATAACGCTCCGGCAGACCAGACCGAAAACACTTTCGTCTTACTTCCCGACAGCAGCAGGGTCATACTCCGTTCCGGATCGAAAATACAGTATACGTATACCGACAGCCTCCGCGAAATCTATTTGACCGGAAATGGATTCTTTGAAGTCACCAAAAATAAAAAACGTCCATTTTTAGTCCATGCGGGCGATCTCACGACACGCGTGCTGGGCACTTCCTTCAGCGTTGAATCTGACGCGGACAGGCATATTAAGGTCGCCGTAAAAACCGGCAGGGTCGCCGTCCAGAGCCGCAACCAGCAAACACTGGCCGTCCTGAACCCTAACCAGGCGATTGATTATGATAAAGGGCAGAACAGTATCCAAAAGCGGGATATCGTCCCCGGAGAGCAGCTGAACTGGGTCAATATGGATATGCGGTTTACCGACGTGCCCTTCGGCAAACTGGCCGGCACCCTGACAAGGCGTTATCAGACGGAGATAACTTTTGAAAATGAAAACCTTAAAAACTGTCTGCTGACAGGCTACTTTGAAGGTACAGAGTCTCTGCCCGAGGTCCTGGACATCTTGGCCAAAACCGCGGGAGCCGCTGTCAGATGGGATGCAAATAAAGCCGTACTGACAGGTAGCGGCTGTCCAAAACAAACATTATAACCAAACATTATCTACTGACTATGAAAGACCGAAACAGCTAATCGTAAAAAAAGATAGCCAGCCCCGAGGGGGCCAGCTACTACCCGCCCAAGCTGGAAACCATGGCGGGTATGCGAAAAAAAATTATTGCTCATTTTTTAACAATACAAAATAATGAAAAAAACCCGACTTTTTTTCAATGGAATGCTGTTGCCCAAAGCACAGCCCCTTAATCAAATAAATGTCCGACTATCTATGAGAGCAGGCTTGTCTTTTTCTCTTTTTCTGATGAGTGTAAACCTTCTGGGAGCTGGCAAAACGACCATGGGCCAGACACTCAAACAAGCGAAGGTCAGTATCCAGAACAAGGGAAATACGTCATTGAAAAATGTGATCAATGAGGTACAGAAACAGACCAATTTTAATTTTTTTTATTCATCTTCCGCTGTTAACCGGCAGACAAGAATCCATATCCCGTCCACTTATCGAGGTGATGCGGCCACCTTTCTCAAAGCGGTTTTAAATCAGACTGGCCTGTCCTACATTGAGCAGGGAAAGCGCGTCATCATCTTTGAGGACGAGACGAATATGCGCAACCGCACCGGCCAGCAATCCCGTACGGTCAGCGGCAAAGTGACAGATGCCGGCGGCGCGCCGATTGCTGGAGTTACGGTTACCTCAAAACTGAATCCCTCCTTTTCGACAACCACGAATGATCAGGGTCTCTTTGAGGTGAAAGTGGCTGGGGACGCGGATTTTCTGCAGTTCAGCTACATCGGCTATAAACCCAGCGAAATAGCTGTCGGCAGCCGGGACCAGATCACGATCTCCCTGGATCTCGCGGTTGGCAGCCTCGATGAAGTCGTGGTTGTCGGCTATGGCACGCAAAAGAAAGCGACCGTAACTGGATCAGTCGCGCAGGTCAAGGGCGAGGACCTGGTGAAGTCTCCGGTCGCCAATGTGAGCAATGCCCTCGTCGGGCGTCTTCCCGGGCTGAGAGCAGTACAGCGCAGCGGACAGCCGGGAGCTGACGGCAGCGGCATCGATATCCGCGGTTTCGGCAATGCGCTGATCATCGTGGACGGTGTGCCCAGTTCGATGAACAACCTTGATCCCAACGAGATTGAAACCTTCTCGATCATCAAGGATGCTTCGGCCTCGGTATATGGTGTTCGCGCAGCCAACGGCGTCGTGCTCATTACGACCAAAAAAGGTAAAATCGGCAAACCGACCATTAATTACTCCAATTACTTCGGGTTCCAGCGGATCAACAAATTTCCGGAGCTCGGAGATGCAGCCCTTTTTGCAGAGCTTTCCAACGAATCTGTCATGAACGCCTGGCATATCGCAGGCAGGAACTCCACCTTATCGCTTCCCTTCTCCCCCGAGCAGCTCGAACAGTACCGCAATGGCACATTAAAATCATACGACTGGTTTAACGAAGCCATTCAGAAAAATTCGCCCCAGTCCTACCACAACCTGAATGTACGCGGCGGAACAGAAGACGTGAAATATTTTATGAACTTGGGCATCATGGATCAGGACGGGTTCTGGAAAAGTGGTGCGTCGGGTTACAGACGGTACAATGTCCGCGGAAATATCGAAGCAAAAATTACAAACGGACTGACAGCAGAGCTCAACTTGATGGCCAGACAGGGCAATACCAACAACCCCAGCACCTCCACGCCCCTGCTGATGGCCGGTCTGTACCGCACCTATCCGACCTACGCGTTCTATGCCAACGATAACCCGCTGTATCCCGGCATCCCCAACAATGCATCGCAGAATACACTTGTGCTGATGGACCGCAGCAAAACCGGATACAACGACAAAACCGAAAAGGAATTTAACGGTATATTCTCTCTCCGTTATGATATTCCCAAAGTGGAGGGGTTATTTGCCAAAGCCTATTATGCCTATACAAACAAGATCATTGACGAAAAAACCTACAACCGCAAATACAACCTGTACAGCTACGACAAAGATACCGACAGCTACAAGGTTGGGTTCACAGGCAATACCCCCAGCAATTTGACAGTCAGCAACTACAACGAGGTCAACACGGTATTTCAGCTGTCGCTCAATTACAACCGAAAATTTGGCGATGCCCACAATGTCAGCGGGCTGCTGCTGTTTGAAGCCCAGGAGGGTTCCACCAAATCGCTGTCCGCCTACCGTCAGTTTCTGATCGATGGTGTGGATGAGCTATTTGCCGGTATCGCAGAAAATCAGCGCAACGACGGATCGTCGTCCGAAAGTGCGCGGCTCGGATATGTCGGCAAGTTTAACTACGATTACAAAGGTAAATACCTCGCCGAACTTGCGTTCCGCTATGATGGCACGTACAAGGTGATGTCAGGATCCCGCTATGGCTTCTTCCCCAATGCATCCCTGGGCTGGAAAATCAATGAAGAAAACTTTCTAAAGGACGTGAGCTTTATCGATCTGCTGAAACTGCGGGCATCTTATGGAAAGGTCGGTGACGACGAGGATATCGCCGCTTTCCAGTACCTGACGGGTTACACCTATCCGAGCGGCGACTATGTATTTGGCTCCACGGCCATTCCTGGTCTGGTGGACCGCGGACTCCCCAATACCCTGCTTACCTGGTATACTTCCAGGACGGCCAACCTCGGTCTTGAATTTGCGCTGTGGAAAGGTTTATTGGGAGCAGAAATCGATGTTTTCTACCGCAAACGTGACGGCCTGCTGGCCAACCGGCTACTGAGTCTCCCCAATTCGTTCGGTGCAACGCTGCCGCAGGAAAACCTGAACGGCGACAGTCACCGCGGTTTTGAGATCATGCTGACACACAAAAACAGAATCGGCGAACTGCAGTATTCCATTTCGCCCAATCTAAGCTGGACCCGGGCCAGAAATGAATATCTTGAACGGGCCGAATCGACCAATCTGGTAGACAACTGGCGGAGCAATAACACCGGACGATGGAAAAATCTGTACTGGGGATATGTCGCTGATGGGCAGTTCCAAAACCAGGAAGAGATCAATAGCGCTCCGGTCCACGACGACCAGGCCAACAAAACGCTGCTTCCCGGTGATATCCGTTACAAAGATCTCAATGGCGACGGCATCATTACCGCTCAGGACCAGCAGGTGATCGGCAGAGGCACCACCCCCGAACTATTTTATGGGCTCAACATATCCGCGCAATATAAAAATTTCGATCTATCGCTACTGCTGCAGGGGGCGAGCAATTTTAACGCTTACTACAGCGAGGAGCTTCAGAATCCCCTGTTCAACAATGCATCCATCTACTCGATGTTTGCAGACCGCTGGCATAGAGCAGACCTGTTCGACCCGAACAGCGAATGGATTGCCGGCAAGTATCCGTCCACAGTGAGTTCGGGAACCAACAACAACAAGCGGGTATCCTCGTTCTGGCTCAAAGATGCTACATACCTGCGCCTCAAGAACTTTGAAATAGGCTATTCCATCGACAAAGAGTTTCTGAACAGGCTTAAAATCAAAAATCTGCGCATTTATATATCTGGGCAGAATGTGGTCACATTGGACAAGATCAAGTACATCGACCCCGAGGCCGAATCAGGGCGGGGCAACTACTATCCACAGCCCAGGATATGGACAGCAGGCTTAAATGTAGGTTTTTAACAATAAGGAGACAGAAAAAATGAAATTTAAATTTAGTTATATCGCACTTAGCATTTTATGTATCGGAGCAACATCCTGCTCCAAGGATTTTCTGGACAGAAGGCCGCGCGACCTGATCATTGAGGAAGACGCATACGGATCACAAAGTGGTATTGAGGCGCTCACTGTACAGCTGTACAACGATATGTTGCTGGAAGACTTTGGCTACCAGGTTGCCGAGGAGGCCGGTTTTCTCTCTACCGTCACCGATGAGGCTGTACGTTCGTATACCTGGGGAGCAGGTGTGATCAACGGTACGGTCCTTGGCAACTGGTTTGGCTCCTGGGACTACGCCAAGATCAGGCGTGTCAACAGCTTTATCGAAAAAATACCTTCGGCAGCAGTGACCGAAGAGCTAAAAAAACGATTTTTGGCCGAAGCCCGGTTCATCCGTGCCTTTCACTATTTTCAGCTGGTGAAACGCTATGGTGGTGTGCCGCTGCTGACACAGACCCAGCAATATGCCTTTGGCGAAGATGTAAACGGACTGTTTGTTGACCGCAGCAAAGAAGACGACATCTACAGCTTTATCGAGCAGGAGATTGACGCCATAAAAAACGATCTTCCTACCACTGCACCCGCGGCCGACATCAACAGGATCAACCGTTACACAGCCTTAGCCTTAAAAAGCCGCGCGATGTTATACGCTGCGTCCATCGCCAAATACGGGCAGGTACAGATCAATGGGCTGGTGGGTATCCCGGCAAGCAGAGCGGCCGCTTACTGGCGTTCGTCGCTGGCGGCCTCCCAGGAGATCATGGACGCAGGAGCCTATGCTTTGTATCAGGGCGACGGTGACAAGGTAACCAATTTTCAGAATTTGTTTTTGAAGGAAAACAACAGCGAGATCATTTTCCACAAGGTGTACCGTACCCCCGAAGTGGGCCACAGTTATGACTTCTACAATGCTCCACAGAGTTTCAAAGTAGACTATGGCTGTGCCACCAACCCCACACTGGATCTGGTCGAAGAATACGAATATATCGACGGCACACCCGGAGAGCTCAAGGTCAACGATGCCCAGGGCAGACCGATCCCGTATGCCAATCCTGCAGACCTGTTCAAAAACAAAGACCCGCGGCTTCTGGCTACGGTCATGCTCCCCTTTTCGTCCTGGCAAGGTGGCACGCTGGAGATCCGCCGCGGTATTATCAAAGATGGTGCAAAAATTACGGCGGAGAACCTGACAACCGGTTATCCCGAGGCCACATCGGCATTTAAAATCGTCGGTAAAGACGGTCCGCTGACCACGGCCGACCCGACCAAGACCGGCTTTTACGTCAAGAAATCAATGGATCCTACCAAACGCGTCAATTACGGTGAATCTGTCACACCCTGGATTGTATTCCGGTATGGCGAAATATTGCTCAACCATGCCGAAGCTGCCTACGAACTTGGCCAGCCCCAGCTCGCACTTGCGGACGTCAACAGCATCCGCGAACGCGCCGGCATCGCACGGAAGGCATCCGTATCACTCGAAGAGATCCGCCATGAAAGGAAGGTCGAACTCGCTTTCGAAAACCACCGTCTGTGGGATCTCAGAAGGTGGCGCACAGCCACGACCGTACTGAACAATACCCAGCTACATGCCCTATACCCATGGCTGGTATGGGAAGAGGGAAAACAGCCCAGCGCAATGAAGTACATATTTGAGAAGGTCAATGCTCCCAAAAATACGCGGACATTCCCTGAAAAACTCTATTATGAACCCGTGCCCCAAGGTGCGAAGCCTTATATCCAAAATCCGCTGTATTAAAAAAAACATCATGAAAAATAAGATCAAAATAGCACAATATTTCCTTTGTTTTGCCCTGCCGGCATTTGCTCTGTCCTGCCAGAAAGATAACTATGATGCACCGACGTCCTCCTTCAAGGGCACGGTTATCGACCGGGAAAGCGGGCAGACCATACCGCAGCAGACCATCAATGGCGGCATACTGCGGCTTTTTCAGACCGACATCACATCCAATGCGACAGCGATCACCTCGTACTTCAGGTCTGACGGCAGCTTCGAAAACAGCCTGCTGTTTGACGGAAACTACAAAGTAGTCGCAGACGGCCCTTTTTTCTACGACGACACCCTCAGCGTCCAGATCAACAAGGCCCTCGTCCGGGATATTGCCGTGCGGCCATATCTGTATGTGACGACCGAACTGGTGTCCAAGACCGCCACCTCCATCACCGTGAAGGTCAAAACCAGCCTTGGGCCCGGCAATACCGACCAGAAGATCGCCCGTGTTGCGGCTGTCGCCGGACTGACAAATTCCGTTGACATCAACTTCTACAAGGTCCGTGAACTCACCAATACCGAGACAGAAACCAATGCGGCCATCGTCGGCAAGGCCTATATCTACGAACTGAAAAACCTGGCTCCCCGGTCTACGTATTATATACGTGGGGCAGCCCGGACCATCAATACCGGCAACTATTACAATTATGCGCCCATGATTACCGTAACGACAGATTAACTCCCCATATTTCAACACATTATCTGATGAAAATAAAGCACATCATTATATTCGCAGTATGGTTTATGCTTGCGGGTCCGCTGCTGGCGCAGGGCGAGCTGGACAGCCTGACGGTGAGTCAGCTCCGTTCACATTTTGCAAGCGCTAAGATCCAGAACGGCAAGCTCATTAGCCCACGGATACCTGGATACCGCGTCTCACTGGCCGGCTCGGACAATAAGGCCGTCATCGGCAGCGACGGATCCATCTCACAGCCCCTGGTCGACAAAAAAGTCAACGTCCTGTTCCGCGTAGAACAGCAGGCCTCCCGTAAAACGGCTGAAATACCTGTTAAAGACATTTTGATAAAAGGCCAATATACTGACCGGACCGGCGACAAGCAGCCATTTGTCATTCCCGCACTGCGCGAATGGCACGGAGAGGAGGGCTATTATCAGTTGTCGCGGACTTCGCGCATCGTTACCTCAGCAACGGATAGCGACGCCCGGCAGGCGGCACTGCTGCTCAACGAGGACCTTAAAAAGATGCTCGGATTTGAGCTGAAGATCAGCACAGGGTCGCCCACAACAGGCGACATTTATATCGGATCAGCGGCTGGCAAGGCACTGGGAGAAGAAGGCTACAGCCTCCAGATAAATGATATTTTCCATATCCATGCTCCGTACTACAAAGGCAAGGTGTTTGGGACACGCACACTGTTGCAGCTGCTGGATCAGAACAGAGCGAAGCTGACCATCCCGCGCGGCCTCTGCAGAGACTACCCCACCTACGAAGTGCGCGGATTTATGCTGGATGTGGGCCGAAAATTTTTCAGCATTGATTTCCTGAACGACTATGTGGAGCTGATGTCCTATTATAAGATGTCCAACTTCCATATCCATCTCAATGACAATGGATTTGCAAAGTATTTCAACAACAGCTGGGACAGCACCTATGCCGGATTCCGGCTTGAAAATTCGCGGTATCCCGGTCTGGCTTCCAAAGACGGGCATTACAGCAAAGCCGAATTCATTGCGCTGCAGAAAAAAGCCGCGCGCTACGGAATCACAATCATACCCGAAATCGACGTCCCCGCCCATGCTCTGGCCATCACACATGTATTTCCCGAGATCGGCAGCAAAAAATATGGCATGGACCACCTCGACCTGGACAATCCGAAAACCTATGAGGTCGTCAAGAACATTTTTGACGAATACACCAAAGGCCCCGATCCGGTATTTATCGGCGAAGAAGTACATGTCGGCACAGATGAATACGATAAGCGGGAGTCCGAGAAATTCAGAAAATTTACGGATTTTGTAATCAGAGCTGTCCAGGCCAACGGAAAGAAAGTACGTGCCTGGGGAGCCCTCACCCATGCACAGGGACAGACGCCCGTCACAGTCAACAATGTGCGGCTAAACATGTGGTACAATGGATATGCAGATCCCCTGGCCATGAAAAAACTGGGCTATCAACAGATCAGCACCCCCGACGGTTACCTATACATTGTACCTGCTGCCGGCTATTACTATGACTATCTGAACGTGGATTACCTGTACAACCACTGGGAGCCCCGCAAGATCGGTGCTGTCACTTTTGAAAAAGGCGACCCTATTGTCGACGGAGGGATGTTTGCTGTCTGGAACGACATCGTGGGCAACGGTATTTCCGAAAAGGATGTCCACAACCGGGTGTTTCCGGCCATGCAGGTGCTCTCCCAGAAGATGTGGGGAGGCGAAGATCAGTCCCTGACGCTGTTTGAGTTTAATCAGCAAAAGAACACGGTGGCCGAGGCGCCGGGGCTCAATCTGAGGGCCCAGTACCCCCGTCAGGATCCGGGACTATTGCTGCACTTCAATTTTGAGGGACAGACCGACAACTGTGCCGCCACTGACCTGGGTAGCGCAACAGCCCATGAGATCCGCTATGTTGCCGGTATACAGGGGCGGGCCCTGCACTTTTCGGACGAGGCCGGTACGCTGCAGCTGCCTGTTGCCGAGATCGGCGGAGCCTACACCGTCTCTTTCTGGATCAGACCCGGAGAGCCATTGGACGGCAGCATCTTCACGTCCCAAAATGCCGTCCTATTCGCCGATGCCCGCGGTCTGGGCTACCGACGCGATGGCTACGACTACTATTTTGACTATCGGTTGCCCCTGCAGCAATGGAGCTATGTCGCGATCACTGGCGACAAAGAAACGACGCAGTTATTTGTCAATGGTAAGCTGGTCAAAGATATGAAGCCGTTTGACGTGATTATGCCCAACAAAGAGAAGGACGGCAAAGAAATCAAATTCAAAAAAGTACAGACGCTGACTTTTCCCCTGCGGCAGGTGCAGCTGAACCGCGCTGCGCTTGACGAACTGAAAATTTACAATACCAAACTTTCTGGACAGGAAATCCAGAGTGACTTCGCCTCCTATGCGCAATAGGGCGGCGACACCCTATCATTAAGCCGGGGCACCTCAGGAGTTGTGCCCTGAGGTGCCCCGGCTATTTCTCTACAAACTCATGTGCAGCAGCGGATAGGCTTTACCCTGTCCGTCCAGCGGCGACCGTTTGACAACGTGGAATCCCATATGTTCATAAAAGTCGACAGCCTGCCTGTTCTGCTCGTTGACATCCACCCTGGTGACCTGCAGCTGCTCCATGGCGTGCACAAGCAGCTGCTTTCCGATGCCCTGCCCCCTGTGGTCGTTGTGCACAAACAGCATCTCCAGACTCGGGCCCGCTATGCCCATAAAGGTGGTCAGGCTGCCACCGCTTTCATAGCCCAGCAGAGTGACCTGCCCAAAATAGAGCGGCAGCTGCTCCCTATAATAGTGAAAATCCTCTTGGCGGAGAAAGTCGTGCGTATGCAGCACGGCACTCTCCCATATTTTTATCAGCACCGGGTATTCGGCGGCTTCTACTGTCCTGATCATACCGGGCAAATCTAAACACAAAAAGTGTGATTTCTGCCCCAAACGTCGCTTTCTTTCAAAGACTAAGCGTTTTCGCCTAATTTTCTATGTATTTAGGTAAACAATTATCCAATTTTTTAAAACAATTATCAGTATCTTTACGTTAGTAACTAGAGACCGACGATCACAGCCTTTTTACACCTAAGATTTTGGCAAAGATGAATGATGAAATAGATGAACTAAGGTTAAAAAACGACGAACTATCCGATTTTTTTGAAAATGCGTGCGTACCGTTCCGTCGTGTTAACGGCAATGGCATTATTATATGGGCCAATCAGGCTGAGCTCGACTTACTGGGGTATACCCGGGAAGAGTATATCGGCCATGCTATGCGGGATTTCCATGCCGATCCCAAGGCCATGGAGGAAATCTATGTACGGCTCTTAAATAACGAAACCATACAGGACTTTCCGGCTCGCCTTCGCTGCAAGGACGGGACATTCAAACACGTGGAGATCAGTTCCAATGCGCTGTTTGTCGATGGCAGGTTTATCCATTCACGCTGCATTACCAAGGACGTCACCAAGGCCGTGGAGAACGAAGCGCGGTGGATCGAACAGGAAGAACGGAAAAACAAGATCCTGCAGCTGCTCAAAAAAAGCGAGGAGCGCCTGCGGCTGGCCATAGCCGCCACCGACCTGGGCACGTGGGACTGGGATTTTGAAACCTCAAAAGTCTATTTTTCAACCGAAGCCAAGCAGATCTTGGGACTCAGCTACGATGAGAGCAGCATCTTTGGCGTATTGAAACAGATCCATCCCAAGGACCTGACCGTCATCGAACAGGTCATGCATCAGCTGCAAAGCGCCACAGCAGATCAGCACTTTAATTTTACCTGCAGAGTCGTTAAGCCCGAGCATAAAATCCTGTGGATCGAGGTCCGCGGCATTGCCCTCCTGGAGGGCAGCACCAAGATCAACCGGATCATCGGATCGGTGCTGGATGTCACCGAGCGCAAGACGGCCGAAGTCAATAATGCGCAGCTGGTCGCCATCGTCAACTGTTCCAACGACGCCATTGTCGGCAAAACACTGGACGGCATCGTCACGAGCTGGAACCACGCCGCGGAACAGATCTTCGGCTTTTCGGCGGCGGAAATGATGGGGCAGCCGATCCTGAAAATCATCCCCGAAGAGCGGCACGAGGAGGAAGAATATATTTTACAGCGCATGCGAAATGGCGAATCCATCAAACATTTTGAAACCAAACGCATCACCAAAAGCGGCAAATTGATCGATGTTTCGCTGACGATTTCACCCATCTCTGCAGGCGGCAAAGTCACCGGCGTCTCGAAGATCGCCCGGGATATCACCGACAAAAAGCAGGAGGAGCGCAAGCGAAACGATTTTGTCTCAATGGTGAGCCATGAGCTGAAAACACCCCTGACCTCGATACTGCTTTCGGCGCAGGTGATGCAAAAGATGAGCAGCCAGAACAAAGATACCATGGGCGTGAAGATGGCATCAAAAATCGAGAACCATGCCAACCGGATGATTGCGATGATCCGTGACTTCCTGAGTCTGGCCCGCATTGAAGAGAGCAAAATACAGCTGCGCAAGGAACATTTTCAGGTAGGCCAGATGATGCAGGAGGTGAAGGAGGAGGCCGAACTGATGGCCAGAAATCATGAGATCCATGTGCTATGTGAGCCGGCCTCGACGATCTTTGCGGACCGCGATAAAATCGGGCAGGTACTCAACAATCTGGTCAGCAATGCCATCAAATACTCGCCCAAGGGAGGCCGGGTAACCATCGGCTGCGAGCAGGTCGATGGCGCACTGCGCATCTATGTACAGGATGAGGGCGTGGGCATCAGCCCGGCCGACCAGCAGAAATTATTTGAGCGTTTTTACCGGGTAGAAAACGAGACGGTGACCAGCATATCGGGCTTCGGTATCGGCCTCTACATCGTGGCCGAGATCCTTAAGTACCACGGTACCAAGATCGAGGTGGAAAGCGAACCCGGCCAGGGCTCTGTCTTTTCGTTTAAGCTGCCACAGGCCCAAGGGTGAACGGTAGATAACCGCGAGAGCATCCAACATGACTGCCAGCCCCACAGGCGCCAAGCGACTGCGCACATTACCGGCTACCGGCTATAAACAGCCGGTAGCGGCCATCGAACTGACGATAGACATCAGTATGGTATCACCCCTGAAGAGTATCCGCCCTGCCCCTCTCATCTTTAGGACGGTAGATCGTGTCAATCGCCCAGCACATTGGAATTGATAAACTCAAAGAAATCCTTATAAATCTTTTTATCACCCGTGGGCAGCCTCTTGTCCGTCAATGTCATACGCACCTCCCCTTTTTCATAACTGTAAAAGAAACTGATATTGATCACAAAACTCTGGTGTATCTGCTTGAACCATCTGACCGGTACCACCTCCAGCACCTGCCGCATCGTATTATTGGATTTGAGCCGCTCGCCATTAATCATGTGGAATATGATGGCACCGTTGGCACTTTCGATGTAGACGATATTTTTCATCCATACGGCGACCCGTACATAGCGAAAGCCCATCCGGATCATAAAATAGTAGCTATAATCTTCGAGGGAATCGTTTGCTGATACGGGCAGCAGCCTGCTCAGTTCATCATCCAGCCTGCGCAACGCGCCACAGAGCCTGCTTTTCGACACCGGCTTGAGCAGCACATCGACCAGCCCGATATCATAGCCCGGATCCTCATACTGCTCATGAGCCGTATACAAGATTGTTTTGAGATTGGTTTTCGGTAAAGTCCTCAGAAAATCAAAGCCGTTGGTGCGTCCCAGTTCGACGTCAAGGATCATAAAATCCACCTGATTGACGCGCAGGTAGGTCTTCGCTTCCTTCGGATCGTTAAATGTTTTTAAAATGTGTACATAACCGATGTCCTCCATCAGCGCAAGGAGATCATCAATGCTGCTCTGTTGATCGTCGATAATGACGCCAGCCCATATTCTTTTCATTTTATATGATATGTTTAGTTTGCTCTTGCTCCCGTTTCCACTACCTGTATATCCATCATCAGCTCATAATGCTCATCCGCCTTCTTTTCCGTCATCGTAAAGCCGTCGCCATAAATGTATTTCATGCGCGCCCGCAGATTGCGCAGGCCGACGCCGTGACTCGGCGTCCGGGCGGCGCGATTGCGCTTTCTGTTGCTGACCCGTATCGTATATCCACTATGTTTTACCTGCACGTCAATGCGGGCCGGACAGCTGCAATCCGCAATATCCGCATGCTTGAATAGGTTGCCCACGAGCGTCTGCAAGGTCGTGGGCGGAATGGTAAACCGCATCAGATTGCCCGTCGTGTGCACATCGATAAAAAACGGCGTCGTCTCCACCGTACGCTGTATCTTCAGAAAGCGCTGCAACGCCCCCACCTCGTCGGCCAGCAGCACACATCTGACGGCAGATTCATTATGCGCATCCATATAAAATTTCATCAGCTTGTAGGTCTCTTCCACCTGTGCTGCCAGTTCCCTGTCCATGTGAAGAAGGCGGTGCCGCCAATTCATAAAAATATTGGCCATCACATGCGGTGCCACCTGTGCCGAAAGGGCAGCATACTCGTGCGACTGCATTTTGTCCTCCGCTGCAAGCTTGGCCTGCAGTTCGTTCAACTTGCCCTTGTAGTTGTAGTACAGCAATGCAAGCACCGTAAAATTGCCATGGATCACCAGGAGCGACTGCAGGTACTGCCCCCAGCTAAAGCGGTAGTCTGGAACGACATAGGCGCCGTTAATAATCTTGATCGACCACTGCCCATAGAGCACCTGAAAGATCAGCAGCCCTGAAAGCGTATAAAATGCCAGGAGCAGCAGCGCGGCGACCAGCTTTTTGCCCTTTCTGTAATACCGGCTGAGGATCTCCGAAACCGCATAGAATACCAATGCAAAATAAGGGACGGTAAGCAACGAAGCCATCACTGACATCTCTTTATTGCCCAGCAAATTAACCAAATAGAAATAGATTGCGTAAACAAGCCAAAAATAAAAATGTAACGAACGGCGCGTATATAACGGTTTAAGCATAAAATTAACGTTTTGTTTAAGAATTGGTAGTATAAATATAATCAGAGATTCCCTCTGGGACAAATTTAGACCTCCAATCTCACCAAATCGTGACACGAGAGTGGATAGCTCAGATAGGAGAACTTATCTAGCAATAGGTAATGCTCCTTATTTTTAAATAAAATGAGGCGGGAATCGCCCTGCCATTTCAATATATCAGAATGCGGATGCATCGTACGGTGCAGGTAGAGCCAGGCCTCCCAGGCATAGGGGTATTGCACCAGCAATCCTGCAAATTCCAGATAAACAGACTGGATATAGTGCCCTGCAAATGCTTCACGCCCCATACCGCAGGTCGTATCGCAGCGATTCAGCAACTCGACAGCGAGCCTGCCCCCAGTTTCAGCAGGGACAGCGGCCAGCAGGGTCATGGGCTTTTTGAGCAAATGGGCCATCTCCAGGATACCATGCTGCACCCATATACTGCCCTCGAGGAAGGGAATAGCTGTTCGTTTGCTGCGCAACGCCCCCAGCGCAGAGGTCCCCCCATCGATATAGCAGAATACATGAAAGCCCCGCTCCATGTGGCGGCGCAGCTTGAAAAACAGCTGCGGATCTTCGGCATCCAGAAAGAGGAGCTGCTGACCGCCCCGCTCGCCGAGCAGCGAAGCATAATAGTGCTGCTGTTGCTCCAGCACCAGGCGGGATACCGGAATACAGAGCCGGTAGCCCTTTTGGATCAGGAATGCCGGTATGGCCCGATACTGGCCAAAGTGGAATGCCAGTATAAAGCTAGGCTCATCGGGGAGCGGCATTCCTGAGGTATGGTCGACAAAATCGATGCGATTGAGGTCAAGTGCAGCCTGCTCATGCGCAAATCTATTCACCTGGAGATAGAGCTTTTCCTGTGCGGCCAGATCAGTGACACCCAGCAGATGCTGCACATTGGCAGCAAAAAACACAAACTCCATCCAATCCTTTTCCCCATAGCGGAGGATCCCTTCTTTACAAATCGAAAACATCATAAATAACATTTGAGTAGTAAGTGATAAAGCACTGCACCAGAGTCGGGCGCAGTGCTTGGTTGTCTATCGTTATTAAGGAATGGCAATATTACATTTGCGTCCCTCCTCTACGTCATCGCTTCCGAGCATGAGCTGCTCATAAGTAAGCGGCAGCGGATTGAATAGACTATACTGTGTTAACAATGCTGTTATTTCCACGGCAATTCTTATAAAAAAGTAAAACCATCGGCTGTTCTCGCAACAGCTTAACGGCTTCAGGCACTGAAGACTGTGGATCGATCGGAAGTAAAAATTCGATTATTTATCGAGTTATTGAAGGACAGTGCGGTCATCTGCCGCTTGTTTCCTACACTTTCCTTTTTGCTCGGGATCTGGCAGGCAAAAGCGGTTTTTGGGGAAGCAAAGGGCTTTTTAGGGGGAGTTTCGTTTTTGGGCAATTAAGAGTTGTAACTTTACTATTAGACCTATCCAATTGATAAACAAATAGATGTAAAATCAATTTAAATTTTATTGTATTGACAATATCAATGGAGGTTAATGCGATATGAACTTATTTTATGGAAACGCGACAGTCCTATCAAATGCTTTTAAAATATCTCGAATCATACCGACGGCTCACAGCCGCTCAGGAGGAGATCTTGCGTCAGCTTGTCACGGTAAAATATTGTATACCTAAAGAGATTTATCTTGAGTACGGAGGTATTGCAAAGCATATTTGTTTTATCCATAAGGGCTATGCACTAGGATACGAACGCATCGATGAGGAGCCCCGTCTGAGTCGCATCTGGCAAGAAGGGCAGGTCATCTTCAAAGCCGAAAGCCTGCTCGCTTACCAGCGAAATGAAATGGATATCGTATTTCCCGAAGGCGGCCAGATCATCGAAATCCCTTTCGAACATTTTGAGCAGGCTACGGACCTGGCTCCATTTTTCAATTATTTAATTCAGCAGGAACTTAAATATTATCAACAGCAGGAAAATATATTCCGCCGGCAAAATATCAGAGCTCTGATCCAGTGGTTTCACCGGCACTATGCTTCCGTTCGCTTTAAGCTGACGGATCAGCAGATCGCGCAGTATCTGGGTATCACGCTCAGGTGGTACAATAAAAATAAAAACGATCCGACGTTAGAATAAAAACACCGCTAATAGTCACTCATGTCACTTAATTGAGAATATCTGCGTAGCATTTAGGAATTAATTCTATAGATAAATAATAACCTATCCCCTACTTTAGCATCGTAATCAAAACTCTTAAGTTATGATGAAAAACAAATTTGCAGTGAAGGCATCACTCTTCACTTTAATCCTGGCGCTGCTAGCAATCGGTACGTTTGCTGCAGTTGCAGTGATGAAAAAGGACGTGGTATCTGTAGACAAAGTCTCCACGACCTATTACTACAACGGTCCATCGACCAACTTGGCTTCGAATGTGATGAACCCCGCCAACTGGAGTCCATCACAAAACTCAAGCTTTACATGCGGACAGCCGACCGAAATTCCATGTAGCCTTGATGTCCCCTCGGACAAAAGCATCGAAGAGCATCTTGACGATTTAGGCGATCTGGCCGGCGTCCAAAGTGCTACTCCTACTCGCAGAAGCGAATAATCTAGCGTGGATTCTGTATGATCCCAGACCGCTCAATCACAATTTGAGGGATTAAGATGTTCGCACGAGAATCATTCGGAGGCAAAAGAAATTCTTTCCCCCGGATGATTCTCTTCAATGTAATACCGGCACCAAGCGTATTAAGCCTCTTTACATCACCAAACCTAACAGCACGTCTCACCAACTCTTTTCTTCGTTCCTGTAAAATCTGATCCAACAATCTGTCATCTACTAAATTTGGCATTTTATTGAGCCGTCTACCCAAAAACGTTTGCAACGTGTGCCGTGCGTCCCCGAGCCCTCCGGTACGTGCAGCACATTCCGCATGAATGAGATACATTTCTGCAATAGTGGGTCCGCAAAATGAGCCTCCGCCTCCACCTCCATAGTCTCCCCGAAAAAACAGCCCATTGTCGTTTTTATTAAAGAAAAGAGATTTTCTAAGATCGCCTTCGTCATAACTCTGATACAAAATGCTATCCATCCGGCTTACTTTAATGCTTATAGAATAATATGCAGTTGTTAAGAATCGAGGATATATAATCTCGGGGTTGCCATTGACTATAAAAGGATACGCCTTTCCACCGTCCACATTATGGTAATCCAGTAACTTGAAGTCCGAATTAATGCATTTATGTGCATACAGCTTTGCCTGCTCGTAATTGTGCATATAGAGATATACCTTGGCGAGGTATGCCCATGCAGCTACTTTGCTCGCCCAATAGATGCTTTTTTGTTTATCAGGCAGAAGTGCTGCGGCCTTTTGCAGGTCATCGATGATAAGTTCAAATGTCGCTCTTAACGATGATCTGACCGTCTTTTCATTAAAGTCATCGGTGACCTTTAATGGAAGTCCCAGTTTGCTTTCCATTTGGATAGGATCAACCCCTTCGCACCAGACCTGTGCCAATTCGAACAAGTTGATCGCTCTATTCAAGTAACCTTGCCCTTTGACATCCGCTGAAAGTGGGCTCGCACCATTTATCTTTTCAAACTCTTCAACCCCTTTTATAACAACGTTCGCTCGATATATACTTTTATAAGCTAGCGTCCAGCCTCCGCTACCATCGCATTCCTGAATCATCGGGCTATCCTCCCAACGGTATAGATCACGATCTGTTTGACAGAATAGAGCATCATATTCGTCATCTGGCAAATACTGGTCTGCGGACATCACCTCCCCTTCGGGTACTGCCAATCTATTGTCTACACTATTCAGAAGTGCTCGAAAATCGTCCAATGTTGCCGGTACAGCGAGCTTGCCATCTGACTTAACATCCAAAAAAGAAGAACAGCTCGAATAGCCTAAAAACAGCGGAGCAAATAATAAAATTAGATATATTGTATTTTTCATGTTAAGGTCTATTAGCGTTAAAAATTGAAGCGCCCTCCAAAGGACCATTGCGGTGGAGGCGTTATGGAATTAAAGCGGTTTTCGTATTCCGGATCAAAACCTTTTTTTGTCGATTTCCATAATAGTCCAATATTGTCGACATTGAAAAATACAGTGGCATCGATCTTGCCGAAGAGTTTTCTATCCATCTTGTATTGGAGATTGATGTACTGTAAGCGAATATGTGATGCAGACTCGATCAAAATAGAAGAATTTCGATAGTAATTTTCGCGATTGCTATTTAACGGATAGATCATCGCCGGCACTGAAGTTTTATTTTCGTCTCCCACTTCTTTCCATCGCAAATTATAGTCTGAATGTGTTATATTCTGCGCAAAGAGCGCACTGTAGTCTATGCTTCGCGCACGAAGATAATGTCCCAGCTTATAAAGTATGCGAAAATCAATCGTTAGATTTTTGAACCTAATTGTACTGCCCGCCGCGCCAAACCACCTAGGCAATGTAGGGCCCTCATACACCATATCGTCGAGTAGCGTATTATTATATATTTGTCTATAATCTTTTGACTCTGAGCCTTCAAAGTAGCCTATCGGATTTCCATCAGTATCCAGTCCTTTCCACGGATATGAAAAAAGAGAATAAACGGGCTTGCCTGCGATTCCAGCTATAGTGCGTTCATTTACAAAGTTGCGTCCGATCTTGTTGTTCAAATAATATTGCAATACCTGATCAGCGCTTTTGTTCAGATTTATTTGAAACTTCAGCCCCCAATTTGTGTTTTCAAATGCTGTAATTCCCATAGCGAGGTCTAGCCCTGATGCTTTCATTTTGGCTGAATTGCGAACGACAGTTGCTCCTATGCCAGCGGTAGGATCCATTTCATCCATTCCATAGAGATCATTTCCTCTTTTCGAATACCAGTCTAAGCTCAGGTTGAGCCTATCGTTCCACAAAGCGAGTTCGGCACCTAAATTTAACGTTGCGATACTCTCCCATTTCAGCTCCGGATTAGCGTAAGAAGCAAATGTCGCTATCGGGAAATTATTGAGTACATTAGTACCTACATATTGAATAGTATTCACAGAAGCCATTGACGGATCAACATTTCCACTAAAGCCATAAGTAGTGCGCACGTTTAACTTATCCAGTGGACCGTTATTCTCCAAAATCTTCCAACTCGCCCCAATTGACCAGAGGAGATTCCACTTATCATTAGTCCGGAGCCCAAAAAGATTAGTTGCATCACGTCTCAGGCTCCCTGACAAGTTCACCCGATTTTTATACGAATAAACTGCATTTGCAAAAACGGAAAGATAACGAACCTCTGTCTGTGTTAGCGATTGACCATTTGGGATATTATTGAGTCCGCCTGTAACCAAATCTGGATAGCGTGTAATATAGTCTACGTTCGCAAATGAAAACGTCGTCGGGTCATAACCATAAAAGCGGGACGATTCGCCAGAACTTTTGCTCGATCTGCCTTCAAAGCCAAGAATACCTGTCATACCATGTTCACCTATAGTGCGGTTAAAGTTTAACTGGATTCTCCCGTTGTGGGTAATTTGCTTCACAACAGATTGGTCAAGCACTCCACCTTTGGGAACGTTATAAATCACCGTTGCATTTGTGACATCTATTTCGGCAAAAGAATTGACGAGATTGCGGCTAAAATAGCTTTCCCGATCGCGTAAGTATTTCGTTTCTGTACGGTCAAGCACCAGATTGTATCTGAGATCAAGGCTCAATGATGGGGACACATCGTATTTCACCCCAGCATTCCAGTTCAATATCCATTGTTGACTTCGATTATCAAGATGACGATAGTCTGTCAGTGGATAATAATTCCAGTCCAGCAAATAATCGCCTTGTGCCATCTGGTCTACAAAATCATTGTTTCTTTGCGCTATACGTAATGGAAGTCCATGTTGATCAACAAAAGATGCATAGGGATAGAGCTCGTATGTAGACATTTTTACTTCACCATAAGCAGGTCTCCCTGCAGAAGTCGCATAATGAATAAGGTTAATGTCAGTGGACATTAAAATGTCTTTACTGATTTTTACTGCGTTATTCAGTTTATAATTTACTCTTTCACTTTTGTTTTTGGTGGTCCCGATCTGGCTATCAAATCCCAGTGAAGACATCCAGGCGTAGAGGTTGTTTCCCCCACTCCCCTGCAGATGATATTGTTGATAAAATGGACGGCCATAGAAGTGGCGGGTATATTCATCACGAACATCCACTCCCAAAAACCCAGCCTTTAGATGGTCATATTCCGCAGGTGTGATCTTTTGATTTTTCAACCTATCCAATGCTTCGACTATAGGTGTCAGAGGCAGCATTGCACTGCTGCTAATCCTACTGTTGTAATAACCTTTGTAAAATAAATATTCCTCCATCTCAATAAACTCACCGGTACTCATAATATCTAACCTGCGTAGATCCGGAGGACCTCCGGTTTTGATAGCCGTCGAAAAGCGGAAACTTTGCTTCTGATTAAACTTTCCCTTCTTCGTACTGACTACAATAACCCCGTTACCAGCGCGCACTCCCCATATTGCAGAGGCCGCTGCATCTTTAAGGACAGTTACGTTCTCAATATCCAATGGATTGATATCATCGAGATTTCCCTCATAAGGAAAATTATCCACGATAATCAATGGTGTCTTTTCAGCCTTGATCGTACTCAGGCTTCTCACCATGAGCCTATTTGCTGATGTGCTATTATTGTCCAACATCACTCCATTGGCCAAAGCCGGCAACATGGATGTGATACCCCGTCCGACCTGTTGTTCGAGCTGCTCTTTACTCACACTGGAAAAAGATCCTGTCAAGCGATCTTTGGGCGTGCTCTGATAACCTGTATTGACGATAACTTCATCAATCATCGCATGTTTTGCACTGAGCAATACTGTAAGATGGGGATGCTTTGTATTGAATTTCAGTACTATGCTTGTGTCCTGATAAGCTATGTGCCGAAACGTCATCCGTTCGCCACCAGTCAGATCTGGGATTGAGAAAAACCCTTGTTTATTTGTTTTTTCCCTAACCGAATTGTTTACTACCACTGTTACCTCTGTTATAGGGGCTTTTGTATCGCTATCCAGAACTATTCCTGTGACTTGTGCTTTTGACATTAACCCAACCAAAAGCGCCAGAAAAATCCCTATAAGTCTAATTTTCGCCATCTTTCGGATTGATTAAGTTCAACATATCTTTAATATGCCCTTCAGTCACACTTAGTGCTATAGTCAGCGCAATGAGATCTCCTCGCGGCCCTATCCATACATATCTAGGATAAATACGATTCGGAAATAATTTCTGTAAATAGTCGTCTTCTATAATTGACTGAAAATTTCCTGTCAATGACCGTTCGGCCAATCTATCCTGTAAGTGTACGATATTGTAATAAGTATCTTTTGTCTGCGCAGGGTTGACATAGATAAGCTTTGCTTGATCGGAAAACCGATCAAACAACTGGTCTTTCTCTTTCATCTGTCCAAGACAGATGGCGCACCATGTAGCCCAGAAATCTAAGACAAGTAATTTTCCCCGAAAAGCTTCAAGCGTCTGTCTAGTTGTATCACCATTATTGTAAACGAGGTATTCCTTCTTCCAAAACTCCTCCGGCACTTTCTGGCCGACCAGTAGAGGAGCAATTTGTGTTAGCCCATCCGCCCCGCTATCCTTGCGGGGCGTCTGAGCCGATAAACTAAACATAGAAACTAAAAACACACATGCCAACGACATGCGAAAAGCCTTTCTATAGCCACCAAATTGCCCGACGCATTTTAAAGCGTTTAGAACATTTGATTTTTCTCGAGCGACCAAATACTTACCCTTACCTATCAAAACTGCACAGGACGCTTGTAAACTACCGGATTTCAAACGATACACATCAGCTCTCCTTACCGACCTGCCACACACTACTGGTAAAGAAGATTTGGATCCTGTACGCAGCTTATACCCAAGCTTCACCAGAAAGCTACCGAAAGCATGTACCTGTTTAGTACCTCTTTGGTATATCTCCAGTACCTTTTTGGTAGCTCTTCGGTACCTTTTTAGTACCTTTTCGGTACACTCTTGGTAGCTTAATGGTATACTTAAGTGCCGACCAACTCCTGACCAACTTCGGCCGTTCATCGGGTTTTCATCGGGACGGCATCGGGATTTCATCGAGTCCACCCGAAGAAATCCCGATGAAAAATGCATGCAGGACCGATGGCCCGCCCGAACAAGGGCAGAACTTAGGGCGAAGTTGGTCAGAAGAAAGGCAGAAGAGCCCCTCTTATTCCGGCAGTTTAGTAGCACCAAACAGGTACTTTTGAAGTGCGTTTTTCCTTTGTAAATCTGCTTACGCAACAGTTGCGTAAATAGTACTATATCTGTGCTATATCTGTGCTTAACGAGTGCTTGAAATATACAGGTTATATAGCCCCTTAAAAAGGCTAGAAATTTTAGTGTATTCATAATTTAGTTTGTTAGTGGTTACTTCGATAACCGACCGAAAAACTCAGCGACCTTTTTGCTCAATTCTATCTCTTTTTCGATGCGCTCTTTTGCTTCTGCTGACAGCTGCATTTTGCTGAGGTCTATATTGCGATGATAGGCGATACAATAAGCGATCAAGACACGGTACAATGCGATTGCAAATTCCTGCATTTCCTCATCCTTCAGGAGCCTATTTTTTCCTGCGCCACTATCCAGATATGTGCTCAAGAGCTGGAGTATATTAGCAGAAATAACATCTAGGGCATATTGATTCCAGAATGCCTCAATCTCCTTTATAGGATCATAATCGACCCTATGCACATCATAAATCATCCAGTCAAAAGCAAATTGTAGCGCTAAAATCCTGTTCATTTTTCAGTAAGTAAATCCGTAACCGAAGTACATAGCATCCCCCTCCGATCGAAATCAGCTTTTTATTGGGAGCCTGATGTTACTCAGTTCACATTTGTAATAATTAATTCATTCTTGGAGCCAGATCGCGTTTGATTGAGGGGTCACACAGGTGTATAATATTGGCGTTACGCGTTCCATGGCAAGAGAAGCCAAATCTAATTTGGCCAAACCAGCCGAGCTACTCGGGGGCAGTGATGATGTTTTTTGATTGTTGTTTTTTGTTCATAACTCGTTTATTGGTAACGAGTCTTGGCGGTTCGCAGGCAAATGATAAATGTGGGACTGCATACCGTACCTGAAATAAAGTTTCTGACGCCTTACACACCACGGATTTACAGCAGTACCCACATCTATCTTAATGCACAAATATAGCATAAAAGTATAGACATGGGTGTTAAAATCTGCTGTCTTGCGGTGTGGCGTCAGAAATACAGGCACAAGACTCTTAATTTAAACACCTAAACTATATAGATGAATGATCTTATTTTTTTCTAAGACAAAAATAATAAAGTTCTTCTAAAAAATCAAATTATTTAAGACATAAAACATAAAAACCTCTTATTACTCCCTTTAGCTATGGCTACAAATAATTGGTTTTTATTTCCTATTGAGCTTTATTTGATTATACAAGTAAGACTCATAAGACTAGATTTAAATATTGTTGCGGAGGAACTTTCGAACTTTTTAAAGAAAGGAGAGAAATACATTGGGCATATTGAAAGTAGTGCTCATAACTCAAAATATAATGATCAGATCCTGAGCGAAATCGCCGTGTACTTTTCTCAAATTGCCAAAATAAGACAACAGGAACTAAAAGATTCAGGCGATAGCACCATTATTAAAACAGAGTATACCATATATGATTTCTATCCGAAAGAGGTTCTATCCAACGATAAAGTTCTTAAAGAGATTCCACCTATCCCTCCAGGAATCGGACCGGCACCAACCCTAAATGCATTAATTGAGGATCCGACTTTCTTCAAAAGAGCAAGAACTTTAAATGAAATTGTGAACAAAGCTAATGAAGTTCAACATCAAAAATGGGAAGCGAAAGACTTCACCCGTCCATTGGAACGCGCTGTAAAAGGCAAAAACAAAAGACTTGAGGTGATACTTAAAGGCGATCTCAACACGTACATCCTTGCCAATAAGCAAAAAAAGGTTTAGTATCTTTGCGATCGAAATGACCAATTTTATGCAAGTTGATTCTAAATTTAAAATAATTGATATTACCGCTATGCCACGAATAGAGGTCGAAAAAATGCTTAATGTATGTCTTTTGAGAAAGAAAAAAGGTTATAGTCAATTTGAACTTTCGTTTCTCATGGGACAACGAGACTTTTATGTTCGTGATGTGGAAGATCTCTCCCACACCTTAATTTATTCTGTACCCTTCACCAATATATTTCGCGAAATTTTTGATTGTAATATTCAGGCTATTGTTCCGGATTTAACTAGCGCGAATTACACTATTCAGATTTCAATGGCTAAAGATCATTCGGCCAATCCGATATATAAAACTGAAAAAGTTTTCGATGATGGTCGAGTAGAACTTATAGCCATCTTATCTGCGGAACCAAAAGATTTATTACTAAAATCCTCCAGTATAATTACAGAACAATCAGTTAAAGATTGGGTATTGAACCAAATCTCCATAGGATATTTTAGCAAACCTAAAAATGCCTTACAGATTCTCAAAGATTGTGAGAAAGAGCTTGGAAGCACAATACGTCCGTTGTTTCTGGCGAATGCTTTAAAAGCTTGTAATGGTACAAAAGGAACTCCTAAGTTGACGAGCAAGAAGGATGGGAATGGGAGGTTTGTTTTTATATGCAAACATCTTTAAAATAAATTATGACCAATGACCTAGACTACAGTAAAAGATATTCTCGGATTTAAGCACATTATCAGGGAGTCCGATAGACACAAATAAAAAGTTACAACAATTTATGAGGTATTGGATTATCTAAAAAAACTTGGAGATTCTAGTAAATGGGCTACTGAACTTTTATCGTTTGAGGAATCTGCACAGTACAAAGGAGTAGATAAATCCAATGTTGGCTATTTCGGAGTGACCGGTTCTTCCCCACTTTTGGTGGTAATCTTATCATAATTGTCGTGTGCAGACCGTTAAGATTATAATGAATGCCTCAAAACTCGTTTTTTCAAACGGGGATCGCTTCAAAGTGATATCGGTTGACAACAGACAGGACGAACTTCGTATTTATGTTCAGAGTGGCACCGGGTCTGTTAGCTGTCCGAACTGCTGTATCCCCTCGAAAAGAATCCATAGTTATTACACACGTAAAATCGCAGATCTTCCGGTTTTTGGAAAAACATCCGTGATTTTTCTTCGCTCGCGTAAGTTTTACTGCCGTCATCAGGAATGCCCGTTTAAAGTATTCACTGAACGTTTCGAGCATTACTTTAAGCCTTACAGGCGGAAGACCGACCGTTTGGAAAACAAGATCCGGCAGCTGGGACTACTGGCCGGAGGCAGACCTGCTGAGCGAATCTGCGACTTAGTGTCGATGCCTTCCAGTGACACGACTATACTGCGACTGATTGAAAACGAGGCTTTTTCACCATCAGAAGGTGTGACTGCTGTCGGGGTGGATGACTGGGCCTATAAAAAACGGAATAGCTATGGTAGTATCCTGGTCAATCTTCACACAGGGAAAGCTATCGACCTTCTGCCTGACCGGGAAGAAGAGACGTTGCGAAAATGGCTGGAAATGCGTCCGGAGATTAAGGTAATGAGTCGGGACAGATACAGTAATTACCAAAAAGCCATCATCGCCGGTGCACCACAGGCTATACAGGTAACCGACCGTTGGCATCTGTTGAAAAATCTAAGCGAAGTGTAATCTACCCTTAGCTAGCTACATTCAAAACTAAAAAATTCCAATCAGATTTGCTATTGCTATCCTGTTGGAATGTGGGAAACTCGGAGAGTTTTCCATATTTCAACAGGAACTCTGTCG
>Ga0182746_1000559_pt1 | contig 47814 bp, 36 predicted proteins | sample eDN3rd30CBELigOP_FD_128881 | JGI IMG/M metagenome (GOLD analysis project Ga0182746, IMG submission 128881) | Enriched Organic Plus compost microbial communities from Emeryville, California, USA - eDNA 3rd pass 30_C BE-Lig OP (version 2) (version 2) ...
AGTAAGGATGATATCAAGAAGAGTGCAACGTGGTTTTATGATATGTTGGCTCAACGGCAGACTGCAGATGGTGCTTATCCGATGGGGTATTCTGAACATACCCAAGGGTACAATGTTGCAGATGGGGGACAAATAGGTCTATCGATGGCACAATCTCTGAGATATATAGGAGATCCTGTAAAAAAAGAGCAGTATTTAAATTCGGTCATAAAGTTTGGAAATTGGGCAGAAGGTTTTTACATAGATTCAGTACTCTCCCAACAGTTAAAAACAAGCCATCCTAAGGAGTATAAAAAAGGAGACGCCCAGCCCGGATTTTATGGATTGGGGCAAACTCGGACTACAAAAAGAAGAACGGGCCCGTCCTGGGTGTTGGCCGATATTATCGCTTCACAGATAGCTTTATCCCATTTAGCCTCTGATACGACCAAAGCTAAATTCGAAAGTATAGCAGAAAGGAATTCGATTTTTTATGTAAATAAAAAATTTAATGCGGTAGGGTATTACCAAGCAGAAGCCTTGTTTTGGATATATTTAAATACACAGGATGAAGAGCTAAAGAAAACAATCCGAGAGAATTTAGCAGAGACATTTTTAAAACCATTGTATAAAGGTAAAGAAAATGATATGTATGAACTTGGTGCAAGATCTACACTGAAAGCTTTGCCTCTGCTGTATTATCAGCGGTTTATTGAAGACAATCCGGATGTAAGGGCTGTTCTCTTGAAATATATATGGAGTTTTGGATCAGAAAGCTCCACCAACTCGATGCGATACCTGGCAGAAGTTTTTCCGAAACCTGTGCATGGAGAATCTTTGACCGTAGCAAAGTATGCAGCTCTTAGTTCGTTGTGGGCGATGGAGCTGTTGTATCCACAAAGTAGTTTAATCAAATTCTAACATGAAATACATTACGGTTTTCCTATTTAGCGCGATGTGTAGTATGGCTGCATACGGTCAGTATAAATATGAAGATTTTAACAAAGGGCTTCCAGACAAATGGTCTACAACCTCTAAAACGCAGCTGACCTTAAGCTCCGATCACTACAAAGACGGAGGACAGTCATTGAAGTGGGAGGCAAAAGATAATGATGTCCTTACTGTAGCACCATTATCTATTTCCGAAAAGGCAACAATAGGACATTTAGCGGCAGAAATATTTGTGTACAGCAAAGTACCCGGCTTAGATACGCTTATTTTCCAGTTTTTTGACAACAAGGATCAATTAAAAAGAGAAGGACGTATGTTGTTGAATTACAAAGGATGGAGAGCATACCACAGAAGCTGGCAATTTGACTACAACAATGGAATCGATCAAGAGCCTTTTCGATTGGATAAATGCCGTATCATTTATAAATCCGAAAAAACGGCCGCAGAAAAGACCATTTATTTTGATGCGGTAAAATTTACGGGAGATAAAGATCTCAGGAGGCAACCGGCACCACACACAGAAATAGATCGACAGGATTTTAAGCCCATAGGTTTGGCCGGAGGTGATCCTTTGGGAAGTTGGTTGAATAAACCTACTGAAGGCTTGCGCAAGGTCACCGACGGCGAAGCAAAAGATATACAGAAATTAAAGGAAATATATCTGAAACCATTACAGCCTGTAGATAAGAAGCAGTTGCAGGAGGCCATGGCGTATGTGAAGTATGCTAATATTGAGCGAAATCAAGATAATTCTATCAAAGGCAGAGGTATATTGGCTATAGCTAAGCCTGATACATTGGTCAAAATATCGGGATATTGTGGTGTTTTAGCACGCTCTTTTTTGTTGGATAAAAACAAAGAAGCTAAGGACGCCCTCCTACTTTTTACAGAATATTTGATCGACCAAGGTCTTGCTGAGGGAGGAAGAAATGTACTGCCTACAAATTCTTACTACAATGCCAGAAATTTTCCTTTGGGCTTCATGGAAGCATTGGGTGTATATCCTGCCGACATGCGGGCACAGATATTGGCTATGTTGAAATGGTCTCACGAGTACAATAGGATATACAATGATCATTTCAAACCCGGCATAAATACAGATTTTGTCCTTTTGAAATTACAGACACTCATTCGGTTGGCTTTGCTAAATCCGAGAGAAGAAGAAACCGCAAGGGATTTAAAATACATAAGTAGGTTTTTTGAGCAATCTGCTGCCATATCACAAGGGGGCAATGACGGCATCAAACCCGATGGAATAGGTTTTCATCACCATTCTGCCCACATGAGCTATATGTCAGCCTTTTCTGCGTGGATAGATCATGCTTATTCTTTTAAAGGAACATCTTTCCGCATCAGTAAACCTGCGTATGAAAATATGCGGCTAGCCGTACGATCCCTGTTGCTCGAAACCTCTAAAGGTACGCTCATGCCACATGCACTATCCGGGAGAAAGCCATTCACCGCTGGTGTACCTGTCAAATCCACACATGTTGAAAAATTGATAAAAATAGGAGATGATTTAAATCTTCATGATGACGAAATGAAGGCATTTTATAATTATCTCTACAAAGAAAATAAGTATTCGGTACAACAGGCCGATATGGATGGTTTTTATCAGTTTAATTATGCACAGTTGGGCATTCTGAGGAAAGACAACTGGATAGCAGCTATGCGTGGTTTTACGGATAGGATGTTTGGTGCAGAGATATATGATAAGCAAAACAGATTTGGACGCTATCAGAGCTATGGCAGCTTAGAAGTCTTGTACAATGGAAAAGCCCCCGAAACAGGATATATCCAGTATGGCAAAGGGTGGGATTGGAATGTGATGCCGGGAACGACAACTGTACATCTGCCGTGGGATAGATTAAAAGCTGTGGGTGCTACAGCTACAGAATTTCAAGATAAAAGTTTTGCAGGAGCCTTGTCATTAGGTAAAAATGGTGTTTTTGGACTTGACTTCGCACAAAGGTCAAAAAGCAGGTATGTAAACCAAAAGCTTACCTTCCGTAAATCTGTCTTTGCATTTGACCGGATTTTGGTGTGTCTGGGTAGTAATATAAGTGCAGAAACAGATGTAGGTCATTTGGCTACAAATTTGTTTCAGAATGTTTTTAAGGAGGATAGACCCTCCATTTACCAATCAAACAAAAAAATATCTGAAGAAACCTATGCCGGTTCAATATCTGTTGATAACGAAAGTACATGGTTGATAAACAGTGTACATACCGGATATTATATCCCCAAAGGAAATAATGAGATAGAGGTCATAAGAGGAGGGCAGGTAACGCCCGATTATACCTCCAATGATGGCAAGAAAACAAATAAGGCCTGGGCAAGTAAAGCCTGGATCAATCATGGTAAGGAAGGCAGTGGTATCAAATACCATTTTACGGTTGTGCCACAGACCACTGTGAAAGAAATGAAAGATCTGGCTGCTCGATTTGATAACAATAGCATTTACGAAATATTGGAGCAGACTGAAACTGCTCATGTCGTCAGGTATATACCCGATAATTTAATTTCTTATGTTTTCTTCGAGCCACAGGAGAACACGAATATAGGGTATGTGCAAAGTGTGTCAGGAGCCTGTCTTTTAGGTATAAAGGATGTAGGCGATCGTATTGAAGTGACAATGGCGAGCCCCGATTTGCATGCACAGCCAAATGCAGAATCTTATTGGGTGTCTACCGAAAACACCGTAAAGCTACGATTGTCTGGCAAGTGGAAAGTAATAGAAAACAGGTCTGACATTGCTGTAGGAAACAAGGGTATTTTTTTTGAGGCAGATTTTAATTTAATACATGGATTTCCCAAAAAAATTGTTTTGAAAAAGGAAAATTGATTTAAACTTCAAACAGGTAGAGAAAAGTTATTGAACCCGAAAATGAATATGAAAAATAGAAAAAATCAACTAGTTGGGCTTCTGTGCTTTATTGTCGGTTTTCTATGCATAGGAGATATCGTACAAGCACAAGTGGCCAATAAGAAGGAAAAAGAATTACGTTTGTTGGTCATAGGGAATAGTTTTTCCAGAAATGCAACCCTATACCTTCCCCAGTTGGCCGAAGAGGGCAGGCACAAATTGGTCATACAAAAAGCAGAAATCAGTGGAGCCTCATTAAAGAGACATTGGGATGCTGTGGAAGTTGCAGAAGCAGATCCGGAGGATCCCAAAGGAAGACCCTACAGTGGTAAGTCGTTGAGAATGCTTTTAAGAGAGAGCAAATGGGATATTATAACCATGCAACAGGCTTCTACTTATTCTGCATACGCCGATAGCTATCATCCTTATATTGATCAGCTGTACCGTTTTATTAAGGAATTACAGCCGAATGCTGAAATTGTTATGCACCAAACATGGGCCTATAGGTCGGACGCCAAATATTTCAGTAGGATATCCGAAGAAAAAAGAGCAAAAAGCTCCCAGGAGATGTGGGAAAAATCACGTGAGGCTTATCATAAAATGGCGGATAAGTTTGGTTTGCGGATCATCCCGACAGGCGATGCTTTTTGGGCAGTAAGTTCGGACCCTACCTGGAGGTTTGTGCCCGATGACAAATATAATTTTGTAAATCCTGTATATCCTGAATTGCCCAATGAAAAGAACTCTTTGAATACGGGATACGCATGGACTAAGAATAAAAAGTTTAAATTGGATGCTAATCATGCCAATACAGCAGGGTGCTATCTAGGTGCACTCACCTGGTATAGTTTTTTGTTCAAGGAATCTCCTGTTCATTTAAAGTTCGTTCCAGAAGGTATTTCACAGGAATTTGCGAAACATCTCCAACATGTAGCGTGGCAGACAGTATCTGGCCGTCACTAATAAGGTAATTTTATAAAAATCAAAAGATGAAAAAACACCCCATACTTAGCAATTCGATAGCAGTGCTTTTCTTTTTGCTAAATGCTGCTTATGCACAGGAAGTTCCCTTCCGTAAGGACAAAGAATTATTGAAGATAATAGAGAAAAGCCTTGGTCAATCTGCAAAACAATATAGTTTTTTGCAGTCTATCACACCGGAAGACCGTTTTCCAAAAACATATGAAGGAACAGAAAAGGGTTCCGTAACAAGTACGGCAAGAAATTGGACCAGTGGTTTTTATCCGGGTACGCTCATCTATCTTTATGAGGGCACCAACGATAAAGAACTGCTCCATGAAGCAGAACGTAAATTGGTTTTTTTAGAAGGCCAAAAAGATAATAAGAATACACATGACTTAGGTTTTATGATGTACTGTAGTTTTGGCAATGCCTATCGTGTTGCAAAAAAAGAAGAATATAAAGACATCCTCGTGCAAGCCGCCAGATCCTTGGTGAGTAGATATAATCCGAAAGTCGGCAGTATACAATCATGGAACCGTATAAAATCTTTGGATGGAAGTAAATATTGGGATTTCCCGGTCATTATAGACAATATGATGAATCTTGAGCTTTTGTTTTTTGCATCCAAAGTGACAGAGGATGAGCATTTTAAGAATATTGCTGTTCAACATGCGCAGACTACTATGAGAAATCATGTACGGCCCGATTACAGCTCTTATCATGTCGTGGCATACAATCCTGAAACGGGTGGAGTAAACAGTCGTGAGACCTATCAAGGGTTTGCCCATAATTCGACCTGGGCCAGAGGCCAGGGATGGGGAATCTACGGTTTTACAATGGTGTACCGTGAAACGGGAGATAAGCGTTTTCTGGAGACGGCACAGGGAATGGCTGATTTTTTTCTCGATCACGGGAATCTGCCGGAAGATAAAATTCCTTACTGGGATTTTGATGCAGGCCGTCCTGGATTTCAGCCGGCCTTCCCTTACGATGCTTCCAAATATAAAGTGATCCCTAGAGACGCTTCGGCAGGAGCATTGGTGGCTTCAGCGTTGATAGAGCTTGCAGGATATTCTGATAAAGAAAAAAAACAGAAATACCTGCATGCGGCTGAGACGATGCTTAAGTCTCTTTCCTCGGCAGTATACACAGCACCTGTTGGTGAGAATGGAGGTTTCATACTAAAGCATAGTGTCGGAAACCTAACCAAAGATAGAGAAGTGGATGTTCCACTTTCTTATGCAGACTATTATTACGTAGAAGCTATGCTACGATACAAAAACAATATCAAATAAATTATCAACTTATGAAAACGGACAATTTATCGAAAAAAGTAGGTAAAAAGGTGTATGCATTATTGCCTTTGCTTTTGTTCTTTTTGGTCAACGGATGCTCCTCAAAGAAAGAGGCCGTACACCTAAAATCAGGATATGATTTATATTTATTGATTGGCCAATCCAATATGGCTGGTCGTGGTATCATAGAAGCCGAAGACACTGTAACACATAATCGTGTATTCGCTTTAAATGCTTCTGATACGTTTGTTTTGGCAAAAGAGCCCCTACATTTTGATAAAGCTAATCGAGGTACAGGTCCAGGGTTGGCTTTTGGTAAGGCGATGGTGGAGGTAAACCCTAAAATACAGATAGGACTCATTCCTGCTGCTGTAGGAGGTACAAAAATTTCTTATTGGGAACCGGGCAATTCTAGAGGTCTGTATGAAGAGGCTATTCGCAAAGCAAAAGTAGCGATCAAATACGGCACGCTAAAAGGTATCATATGGCAACAGGGAGAGTCTGATTCCAATTCAAAAGATGCTCCTTTGTATAAAGAACGCTTACTCAACTTATTAACAGCTTTTCGTAAGGACTTGGGAAATGATAATCTTCCTATAGTCATAGGTGGCTTAGGGGATTTCTTGAAATCTTCACAGTACAAGGTTGTCAATAAAGCTTTGGAAGAAGTGGCGGCGGAACTACCCAATGCCGGATTTTCTGAAGCAAGTCGGCAAGGTCACATAGGAGACCGACTGCATTTTAATTCGGAAGCTCAACGAGAAAATGGGAAAAATATGGCAAAAGCAATGTTGAGATTAAAGAAATGATTTTAGTGGGTAGCTGTTTTTGCTATACATCAAAAAAATAAAAATATATTTTGGTCGTCGGAAAAAAAAGTATATATTAGCCTGTACCAAGATATAAACATATATAATACATTTGTAGTGCAAGGTTGTCACACTAGTCCGCAAAGTGGTGGAGAATGAATTTGAAAATACAAAAATTGTTTCGCCAGGGTTCAGCAACTTGTTCGGCTACTAACAGATGACATTGGGAAGGTTTTTTAACGGGTATGTGGTAAGGAAACTAAAGAATAATTGTTTTTTTGATCTTATATAAACTATTATGAGAAAAACCGATCGACACAGAGTAAGCCTTTTAAAACGTTGGCTTGATATAGTCTTTCCCAAAAGAAAAGTTGATATTTCACTTACCTTTTTGTGACACATCGGGTACGTACACGGCTTTTTGCTGAATGAGTCTTCCCAAAGTATACAATGTATAAACATTTAAAAATTATGATAGCATTAAAATTAAGAATATTGAAATCAGAGAAGAGGTTTGTGATGGCTTTACTTTTTATATTAAGCTTTGCGACAGTTGCCTTTTCCCAAAATAGGGTAATAACAGGGGTGGTGACCAATGCCGAGACGAATGAGCCATTATCGGGTGTATCGATTACTGTAAAGGGAACGACCAAGACGGTGTTTACAGATGCGGCAGGTCGTTACTCTATACAGGTGGCTAGCAGTAATGTGTTGGTATTTAGGTATATAGGGTTTTATGCCAAAGAAATACAGGTAGCTGAAAACAAAGTAATCAATACGTCTCTAGCTGTGGACATGCAATCTTTGGATGAAGTTGTTGTCGTGGGTTATGGAGAAGTGGCCAAATCAGATTTAACGGGTGCTGTCGGACAGGTCAATGTAGAAGAGATGGCGCTTGCGCCGGTCATGTCTTTTGATCAGGCTTTGGCCGGACGGATTGCAGGGGTACAGGTATCTTCGGCGGATGGGCAACCGGGATCCGAAGGTGTGAATATTGTCATACGGGGAGCCGGTTCTTTGACGCAAAGTACTGCACCGCTATGGGTAATCGATGGTTTTCCATTTGAGGAATTTGATCCATCATCTTTAAATATGGACGACATTGAAGAAATGAACGTATTGAAAGATGCTTCTGCCACAGCTATCTATGGTGCCAGGGGAGCCAATGGGGTCATCGTTATTGAAACAAAAAAAGGCAAAGCAGGTGTTCCTGCTGTGCAGTATAGTGGTTCTTTCGGATTCCAGAATGTAACCAAGCAAATGGAAATGATGAGTCCATATGATTTTGTAAACTATCAGTTGGAACGATCCAATAATTCTTCTGCCATGCAAGATATTTATCTCTCTAATGGAAAGACTTTGGAAAGCTATAAGCATATTAAAGGGATCAACTGGCAGGACCTGATCTTCAGAAACGGAGCGACCAAGATCCATAATCTGTCTGTAAGAGGAGGCAATGCCCAGACCAAGTACTCCGTTTCGGGTTCCCTATATAATCAACAAGGTGCGATTATACATAGCGGTTCCGATAGGGCTACGGCGAGGGTAACATTGGATCATACTATAAGTAAGAAGTTTAAAAGTGGTGTTAATCTGTCGTACTCCCATAAAAAGTCATTTGGACAGACAGCGGCCAGTAATGCCGGTACAGGAGGGCATGCTTATACGTACCTAATGTACAGCGCATGGGCATTTAGACCGGTAACAGGTAGGGAAGAGGTCTATTATGATGAAGAGGGAGAGATTATAGGAGGAGATATTGATGAAGATTTTATTGATGAAGAGGTTGATGAAACCTTGACCTCAGCTATGTTTGCCATAAACCCTGTGAAATCTTTAACGAACGAGGATAGGGGTTCAAAGAGCATGAGCTTAAATGCCAATGGTTATCTCACATACGATATCAATAAAAGTTTACAGTTTAAAACTACGGCAGGGTATATCAAATCAAATGGAGAGGCGTATAATTTTTACAATTCGGGTACAACCAGAGGGTCAGCTACTTTGCCATCAAATTCACGAGGTGTTCAGTCTACTTTATCGTTGTCCGAAACGGTCACATGGAATTCCAGTTCCTATCTGACTTTCAGGAAAAAAATAGCCAATCATAGCTTTAACGCTATGGCGGGTGTTGATTTTCAGGAAAGAAGGGTAAACAGGTATGGTATGGGCAGCCAGCTTATACCCAATGAGTCTTTGGGTCTTTGGGGCATGGACGAAGGGGTACCGGTGAGTATGACAGTCTCTACATCCAATAATAGGTTGAATTCTGTGTTTACCAGGGTAAACTATAATTATAAATCAAAATATTTGTTGACCGGTACTTTCCGGGCAGACGGTTCGTCAAAATTTCCTGTCAATAATCGGTGGGGATATTTCCCATCTGCTGCTTTTGCATGGAGAATGGGAAATGAAAAGTTTATGAAGGATATAGACTTTATTTCGGATGCCAAACTAAGGTTGAGCTACGGCTTGACGGGAAATAACAGGGTCACTGATTTTCCGTATGACCCGTTGATGAGTGCTTCTGCTATCGCGCAGTCTTATTCGTTTGGAAATGCTGATCCGACAAAAGGGGTTTATCCCAGCTCATTGGGAAATGCACGGTTAAAATGGGAAACCACAGAACAGATCGATCTCGGCTATGATTTGTCAATGTTTAAAAAGCGTGTGGAGATAACGGCCGATATTTATAGAAAAACAACTAAAAATCTATTGCTGAATGCTAATATTCCTTCCATATTTGGTTTTACCAAAAACTATAAAAATATTGGATCCTTGCAGAATGAAGGACTGGAATTGACCTTGAATACAGAAAATATCAAAACGAAGAACTTTAGATGGAGTACGAACCTGAACATAGGGTTCAATAGGAACAAAATTCTGTCACTGACGTCTGATGAGAGCAGGATGTTTTCCGCTGTGACTTGGGATGCTTTGCATAATGGATCCTATTTGTATGTAGCTCAGGTTGACCAACCGGCAGCCTTGTTTATGGGTTATATATTTGATGGAATCTATCAATATGAAGATTTTGATCTGGTGGGCGGTCAGTATAGGTTGAAGGCCCATATAGCAGGTAATGGAGATGTCAGAGAAGATATCCGGCCAGGTGATATAAAGTATAAGGATCTGAATGGAGATCTGACTGTCAATGAACATGATGAAACGATCATAGGGGATCCTACTCCTAAACATATCGGAGGTTTTTCCAATAATTTCAGCTATAAAGGATTCAATCTGAACGTGTTCTTCCAATGGTCATACGGAAATGAGGTGTTTAATGCCAACAGAATATATTTTGAAGGAGGAAGGCCACAATTGTCCCGTAATCAGTTTGCAACCTATGTAGATCGATGGACACCGGAAAATCCTTCAAATACGATGTTTAGGGCAGGGGGACAAGGACCTCTTGGAAGATATTCTTCCCTATACCTTGAGGATGCTTCGTATATCAGGTTGAAAACAGTGTCTTTGTCTTACAGTTTGCCTGCAAAATATCTCAGCAGGATCTATGTGAAAAATTTAACGATGACGGCTACGGCTCAAAACCTGTTTACAATGACTAATTATTCTGGGATGGATCCGGAAGTTTCTGTCAGGCACACTGTCTTGACACCGGGATTTGATTGGTCAGCCTATCCGAGAGCTAAAATCCTGGTTTTTGGTCTGAAGGTGACATTATAATTTTAGGAGGACAAGTTATGAAAAATAATATAAAGAAATATTTGGGCGTACTTATCATTATCGTATTTGCCACATCTTGCAATAAGTTTTTGGATACTAGGCCACAGGATTTATTGACTGTTTCCAATTATTATGAAACGGAAGAACAATTGAATTTTGCACTTGCGGCTGTGTATTCAAAACTTGGAGATGGAACTATATATGGCGGAAGAATTACGCGGATGGGGATGGATGCAGACGAGGGGTTTTATGATAGGTCAACAGATCAGATCGGTGTATCTGTTTATAATGTGTATCCAACGGATCCACATGTTACGGCTTTCTGGAGAACTTGTTACGAAGGGATTTACCGGGCAAACCTCTTGTTGGCAAATATCAATAAGCCTGAAAAGATATCTGATGAAAACCGGGCTGCCATTGAAGGGGAAGCCCTGTTTTTAAGAGGGTATTACTATTTTCTCTTAGTGAGCAATTTTGGTGGTGTACCACTGATGCTGGAACCTCAATCTAATACCGACAACACATCTTATCCAAGGAATACGGCAGAGGAGGTGTATACGCAAATCGTGACCGATATGGAGGCAGCAGAGGGAAAAGTAAAGACTATCAAGCAGATTGGGCATGGTGGTAGGATAAGTAAATCTGCTGTAAGAGGAATTTTAGCAAGGGTAAATCTCCACTGGGCTGGTTATCCCCTGTTGAATGCATCGCGTTATGCAGAGGCCGCAAAATGGGCAAAGATGGTCATGGACGATACGGATGCCAACCATAAGTTGAATCCTGATTACAGGCAGGTGTTTATCAACTATTCTGCTGATAAATACGATATAGGTGAAAGTATATGGGAGGTAGAATTTTGGGGAAATACACAGGGCGTGTATAGAGAAGCGGGACAGATCGGACATTATAACGGTATCCAATATAATGGTGGAACCAATGCAGATCCTAACCATGGGTTTTCTTATGGATTTTTAAATGCCACAGGTGTGCTGTGGGAAAGGTATCCGGAGGAAACCCGACCGAATTCTACCGATATCCGAAGAAATTGGGCAATAGCCTCATTTTCGTTGGCCGGTAATCCGGCAAGAGAAACAGCACGGGCACTCACACCTACTGGTATATATCAACGTGATTGCGGTAAATACAGACGTCTCTACGAAGAGGTCATGCCCAAAGAAAATGTATATACACCTATAAATTATCCTATTCTGCGTTTTTCGGATGTACTTTTGATGTTTGCTGAGGCAGAGACCCAAGCTACAGGAGCCATTAGTCAGGAAGCAATAGATGCCGTAAACATGGTCAGGAGTAGGGCCTATGGTAAAATGTTGTCGAGTAGATACGTGCAAGCTATTGAAGTCACCGTGCCGAGAGTGTCGGGAACATATACGGCTGCGACTACAAATATCACCATTTCCGGAGGTGGCGGACAAGATGCTACCGCTGCTGCGCTAATAGCCAGCAATGGAGTAGCAAATATCACGGTTACTTTTGAGGGAAGTGGCTATACCAGTGTGCCGACCGTTACCATAACCGGTGCGGGTACGGGAGCACAGGCGGTAGCTGTCTTGAACGATCCCAATATAGACTCTGATATACCGGCCTCTGACATTGCTTCTCCGGAAAAATTCTTGACCTTTATTCAGGACGAGCGTTCCCGTGAGCTTTGTTTGGAGTCCCTACGAAAAGGAGATCTGGTGAGATGGGGTAAATTGGTTGAAAACATGAAAATCGTAAGAGATCATATAGAAACGTCTTCATTGTCCAGTGCGCTAGACTATGCTGATTGGTCTTACAAGAATGTAAGTGCCCGAGATGTTGTATGGCCTATACCTTCTTACGAAATGGGGTTGAATTCGGGATTGGTACAAAATAAAGGGTGGTAAACTAATCAAAAGAATATTATGAAAACTATTAAAAACACTGTCATACTGTTGTGCGCCTGTTTTGGCGCGATAGGATGCAATAAGGTCGAGGTGGCTGTGCCGACTTTTGATGTCGAGGTGGAAACACTGACTTATAAAGTTGGTGATGCAGTGAACTTTACGTTCACAGGCGATGCCGATCAGATCACATTTTATTCGGGTGAGACGATGAGTGATTATGCCTATAAAGATGGGCGGGTCGATAAGGTTTTGGCATTAAATACATCTTTTTCTACGGCGATTCGATATGGGTTGGCCAGTGGGCAGAAAGATCTGGTTTCCGTATGGATCTCATCGGATTTTAATGGTGAGTATACCATCGAAGGTGTACATAATGCAACATGGAAAGATAATGTGACCAAGAATTTTACGCTGGCTCCTCCGACGATGGATGACAATACTGCGGCGAACTTTGTCCCTTCGGGTGTTTTGGATATTATGAGCGAAGCAGAGGAAGGTAAACCATTGTATTTTGCTTTCAGGTATAAGAAAGATGCCGGGAAGGCACAAAGGAACTGGTTTATGAGAAATATTGCTGTAAACGCTGTCACGGATCTGGGTAGTTTTTCGCTGTTTGACGCCTCTGGATTTACTTTGGTTTATGACAATAATTTTGAGACAGACACCGATAAGAACAGTGCGGTGACCTCTACCCAGATTACTTTGCGATCACCTAATCCTTTTGATCCGTTAGCAGTCGAAGTTTGGGCCATTTCGCCTCCGATCAGTACAGCAGAAACAGACTTAGGTCCAGATAAAGGTACTCCCATAAAGGGGTTTAGGGATCTTAAAATAGAGAATTATACCTATACTTACGAGGAAGCAGGTGAGTATACTGTAACATTTGTCGCCAGTAACTCGAATCTATATGGCGAGTCTAAAGTCGTCAAGCAACTAAAGATAACAGTAACTGAATAATATAAAACAATTAATACATAAAGATCATGAAAAACTATTTAAGCAAGATTTCACAACTGACGATGATTATCACATTTTTAATTTGTAATCACGTATACGGCCAACAAGACAAGACGACGCTATCGTTTGATACAAGTGTTCAATACGGTAAACAGTCCAATAATCTCTCGGTGTTAGTCTCGTCAGATTTTAACGGAGATTACTCTCTGGAGTCCGTCAATGCAGCTACCTGGGAAGATGTCACGAAAAAGGTTAAGTTGGCGACCGATAAAGTACCGGTTGGATCAGGAAACATCGATTTATCTCAAAAAATGAAAGCCGGCAAACCACTGTATATTGCTTTTAAATATATTGGACAGGCATCGGCAAAGCCTTCACAAAGAGGTTGGGGGGTATCCAATGTGACGCTGATCCATAAGGGGGAAACCAAAACTGTGGCTATCGGAGATTTTACGATTGTCGACAACAAAGAAAACCACGAGGGAGCGACATGGATAAAAGGAAAAGATCTGATGCGGTTTCGTTCGAATCAATCTGTTAAAGCATCCGAAAGCTGGGCTATCGCCAAGATCGTAGAGTAATGACCACGAAGAAAAATGCTTTACTCTGTCTGATGCTCCTGTACAGTCTGTGCAGTGTCCATTCGAAAGAAAAGTACATTGGTGAAGAATACATTTTGTCGCCTGCCGTATCTCAAGACTCCGTTACGGAAGTGACTAGGGAGGAAATGAAAAGGGCAATGGAAAGGGTTTATTTGGACAAGGGGCCTAAGCCAGATGCTACTCCTAAGCCCGTGATGGAGATTATCGAAAAAGTAAAACAGCCTGATCATGAGCGCTGGCATATCAAATATCTCGTGGATACTGATGAATATGCCTATGCCTATATCCTTCTCCCTTTGCATAGGAAGAAAGGTGAAAAACTGCCCCTGGTACTGTGTCCCCATCCTACTGCAGATACTGGAAAGGATAGGGTCGTGGGGATACATAAAGAGCCGGCAAAGGATGCTAAAGAGCAAGCAAAAAGAGAAAACAGGCAATATGCTTTACATTTGGTGAGAAGAGGTTTTGTAACTTTTGCACCCGACAGAGCTGCCTATGGCGAAAGAAGAAGAGAAGGAGGGTATGCCAATTATAAAAAAGAGATGGCCATTTGTCAACAGGAGTTATCAAAAAAATATCCGGGTTGGGGCCTCAGTGGTAAAAGTGTTTACGACTTAAAGAAAGCCCTGGATTTTCTGACGGATATTGAGTTTGTGGATGCATCCAACATCGCTATTATAGGACATTCTCTGGGAGCATGGGACGCTATATTACTGACTGCATTTGATGAAAGAGTGAAAGCAGCAGTTGTAAATTCGGGAGGAATGGTGAATTATAAGCCTGCCTTGTGGAAAGATCAAAACGCGCTACGGAACTATCTATCCAATGAAAATTATAAAGTAGGTCTGAATGTAGATGCAAACTTCTTTTTAAGGCTGGCAGCACCACGGGCAGTATTATATCAATATTCCTTGTTTGATAGTCTGAATAGAGGCAACCCACAATTATTGGAATGTTTCAGGGATCTGACAGAATATTATAAAAAGGTCAATAAAGCTAAAAAAGCAGATATAAACTACTATCTACATGGCTATGGCCATGATTTTACGGAAGAGTCCCGTGAGTTAGCTTACAAGTGGTTGGAAAAAAGACTTTTTGGCCAAAGTACACAAAAATAGAATGGTATTTTAATTCTGAAAGCATCATCGGTCTTTGGTGCTTTCAGAATTTTTTTTACTTCATCTTTGGGATTTGATAAAATAGTTTGTATCTTACGGGTACGTTTACGGTAGGGTTTTATAAGCTTATTTTATGATCAAACCCACCTATAGAATTTTTTATTTATAAATATATTAGATTATGAAAAGATCATTTTTTTTAGCAGGATTGCTGTTTATGCTTTCGATTACTATGGTAAGTGCCCAGCAGAAAAAAGCTGTTTTCTTACACAAGCAAGAAACTATGGACGCAATTGGTTTGGATCCAGAACAACAAACAAAAATTACAGCTTTAACCAAGAAATCATTTGCAGATATCAATAAGATACGCAAAGACACGGAGCTTTCTGATTCCGAAAAAAAGTCAAAAATCTCCAAGGTTTACAAAAAGAGACAACAAGACTATGAAGCTACATTGACGGCAGATCAACTCAAAAAATATAACGAGCTGAAGGAAGCTGCTAAAAATCAATAACACAAAAAAAAATTGATGATGGCTGAATTGAAAAACTTACAATATAAAATATGTTTTTCAATTCAGCCTTTTTTTAATACCTCTGTATAAATTAATGCGTTCGTCATTGTTTCAAAATTAAAGATAATAACATGAAGAAAAACGGTGTCTCCTCGTTAAAAACAAGTTTGGTAGCTCTTGTGCTGTACATCTCTCTTTCGACTGTACTCTATGGCCAAAGTAAGCAAGAAAGTGTAGATGATTCTTCGTTGGTCACTGTAGAACAGGATATTCGGTATGCTACAAAACCCGATTCTATAAACAATGATGTGTCATCAGACAGGTTGTTGGATATTTATCTACCCAAAGATAGCAAGCAAGCTAAACTGCCGGTATATGTGTATGTACATGGAGGAGGTTTTTCGGGAGGCGATAAAGCACAACACAAAGTTTTTTGTACGAAACTGGCGTCTCATGGAATTGCCGTAATCACGATCAACTACAGGTTGTATCTCAAGCATAATAAAATAAGTGGTGCGAGCTGTAGAGCAAATATGTCCAAAGGGCTACCCGCATCGGGGAAGTTTAATGCAGGATTGCATCGGGCCATAGCGATAGCCGGAGAAGACGCTGTTTTGGCTTTAAAGTGGATAAAAGACAACGCAAAGAAATATAAGTTTGATACGAAAGATGTCACCATTTCGGGTGGTTCGGCAGGTGCCATGACGGCCTTGTACACGGGTTTGTGCACCAAGTCTTCAAAGATAAACGTGAAAAATATAGTCAACCTGTGGGGAGGTGTAGAGAATAACGAACAGATTGTTAATCCAAAAGTTCCCGTGCTTACGTTTCACGGTGATAAAGATGATCTGATATCTGTCGAATACGCACATTCACTGCACCGTTTTCTGGAACAAAAGGGCAATAGATATTCGAAACTGATCATTTTGGAAGGAATCGGACATGGAGGTCCGGCCTATAAGGAAGTTATAAATAATCGGATGGAAACAATCGTTGACTTTTTAAAAGGCAAATAGTGATATGAAGTATAAAAACTGATCAAGCAATAAATATTATAGTATAGATGAAGTTATCCACGATTATATTTTCCACATTGTTCCTGTTTATATTACAGGTAAACAGGGTGGGCGCTAAAGATTATGCCGTAAGTTCGGCAAAGGAAATAGATGAATTGAACCTTGTAGCAGGAGATAGGGTACTACTAAAAAAAGGAGTATGGAAAGATCAATCGCTCGTTTTTAAAGGTATTGGCACAGCAGATAAGCCTATCATTTTTAAAGCCGAAAAAGCTGGTGAAACCATTATAAGTGGTCATTCTACATTGGTCATTGATGGAGAATTTTTGGTTGTAGACGGTTTGGTCTTCAGAGATGGTGAAGCCTTTAAGAAAAACGTGATTGCATTTTCCGAACAATCAAAAAATTGTCGATTGACAAATACGTCTATAACAGCGTATGACAATGCTGAAAAAAAGATGAGAAATAGCTGGATCGTGCTATATGGTGAGCGGAACAGGGTCGATCATTGCTATGTAAAGGGCAAAACAAATATAGGAACTACGGTGGGGGTCTACGTTGCCGATAAGCCTAACTACCATCGGATAGACCACAATTACTTTGATGGCAGGCCGCCCTATGGTGGCAATGGAGGAGAGATCATACGGGCAGGGGTAGACCGTACGTCTTTAATGGATTCATATACGACCATAGAAAATAATATTTTTGATAATTGTGACGGAGAGATAGAGATCGTATCCAATAAATCCACGCATAACACGATTCGGAATAATTTATTTTTCGAATGTTCGGGCATGTTGACTTTAAGACACGGTAACCATGCGACAGTTTATGGAAATATATTTATAGGCAATCAAAAGAAAAAATCAGGGGGAGTCAGGTTAATAGGTGAAAACCATAAGGTGTATAACAATTACTTTCATGGTTTGACAGGTAAAGGGCTGAATGCAACAATTACCTTTATGAATGCATGGGAAAATCCTCCTTTATGGGGATACTGGCAAGTGAAGAATGCAGAAGTCTATAATAATACCTTAATAGATTGTGAAGAACCGTTTGTCATAGGTTCCGGAAAAAACGAAAAAACATTTTTACCGTTATTAAACACTCGTGTTTTTAGGAATTACATCAGCAGTACCACACCCGTAGTTGTTTGGGAAGAAGTGTCTGCAAAAACAGCCGAAAATGTGAGATTTGAAGATAATCTATTGCGGGGAAAGACGGGAGAACAAGGCTTTACCGTCATATCCCAAAAATATCAAAAGGACAAATATAGCTTTATTTATCCTGACAAAGCCCATGCACAGATAGGTTTTCCTCCTTTGGCTGAAGAGCAGGTACGATTGCTTGAAGGTGAAGGCATTGGCCCAGAGTGGCAGCGCATAGATAAGAAATTTGTCATCAAAGAATAAGTCAACAGATAAATGTATTTGATTTAAGGAAAAGACTGAATGGGATGTATATAATCAACTGAACTTGAACTATGTTTACAAGAAGAAACGTACTGAAAACACTTGGAGCCACGGTATTGACAGCAGGGGGCTTTGCTCATTCCTCCTATGCTGCAGAAAAAGAGAATGTCGTTGCGGGCACAATGAGAATTTTTGCCAATGTAAATACACTGGTCTCCGAAAAGAAACTTAAAAAAGGTGATATTGTTAAGGTATTAGGGTACCATCAAGCCGATGATGGAGGTCATGCAGAATATCTGATCAATGATCAACAGGATCAATCTCAGACAGGTATAGCTCTTCAGAATGGTTTGTTTGCCACATTGATCAATGTATCTGTGGTCAATTATAAAATGTTTGGGACAGTATCTGATGGTGTACATGATGATGGGATTGAGATAAAAAAAGCACATCAATACGCCAATGCTCACGATCTTCCTGTATTTAATTATACAGGGGAATTTTGGTTAAAAGAAACCAATGGGATACAGATTTTTTATAATGTGGAATGGGGCAATTCTATTTTTCATATAGATGAACAATTCAATACCCCAAAAGCTTACAAATTTGTTGTAGCAAGTAAAAAGCAAAAAGTAAAACACACGTTCTCCGCGCAGGAGAAGGCTAATATTTTGAATAAATTTAAGCCTGGTGTAAGTGTGATAGAAGAATTTTCGCCTTTTTCGGGACATTTGATGTATATAGAGGATACGAATGACAAAATCGGATTCAGAGCTGGGGCCAGATTTGTCGGTCAGTCTTGGTCCAGACAAGAATTTGTATATATAGAAGAGCATGGAAAGGTATTGGGAGAAGTGGCCTATACATTCAAAGATTTCTCCACTATAGAGATCATTCCTGTGGATGATACCTATTTGACCATTAATGGTGGTTGTTTTTGTCTTTCGGGCGATAGCCACGGAAAAGGCTACACCAAAAATGGCTTTGGGATTCTACGGTCAAGGACGTACATCAGTAATCAGGTCGTTAGGCTGGAAGCAGGCAAGAAGGATATTGCACCCAATGCAAGAACCGGTTTTTATAATTTCAGTAAAGTATACGAAGTTAAATTAGAAAATATTCGTCTCATCCCATATGAACAGGATAGGGAAGGAACCGCAAACGATGTTCCGGCAGGTACGTATGGTATATCGGGTGGAAGGATTCTGAATGCGACTTTTAAGAATGTCACTGCGGAGGGGAGTGCCGTACATTGGGGAGTTTTTGGTACCAATATGAACAAAAACTTTAAAATAGACGGTTGCCACCTCAATAGGGTAGACGTTCATTTTCATTGCTGGAATTTGTCGATATTGAATTCAAAAATCGGTTATAGAGGTATTTCTATTACGGGAGGAGGGGATCTCATTATTCAGAACACAACTTGCGAACACCGCTCTTTTATAAATTTTAGAAGAGATTTTGGGTCTAAGTGGGATGGAGATATCAAGATTTCCAATTGTAAATTTATTCCGGCAGAAAGTGCCGCTAACCATATTTTGGATTTTAGTCCAGCAAATTTTGATTATAAGTATCCGATAGTATTTGGTAGGTCTATTGCTATCGAAAATATGGTCATAGACTGCACCAATAGTAAATCTAAGGGATCTCTTTATTTGATGAACCTCAGTCCGTTTTCAGAAATGAAACATGGGGAGAGGATTATATTTCCGAAAGATGTCCAATTCAGAAATATCATTGTACACGGTGAAAATAGGGGTGTCCGTATCGTGACACTCTACGATCCGAAAGGATATTACGTTGATGCAAAGGGAAGCTATGATGCGATAGAATTGAGGGCTAATAGTAAAATATTGGTTGATAATGTAGCCTTGGAAGATCTTTCGCAAGTGGGATCCGACGAAAAAAATAATCATTTCCTCGTGAAAAATGGCAGCGAAGATGTAAAAGATGCAAATTCCCTATTCTTACAATTGGAGATCGTAAACTGTCCTCCCGTGAAAATAGATATTTCGGGAGTTCCTGCAAGGGTAATCATCCGCAATTCCAATCTGTCGGCGTTGAAGAGTAAAAAATTTGGAACGATGAAGGGAGAAATTTACTTGTTGGAAAGTAAAATTCTACCAGAGGTGAACGCTGAACAAGAAATAGCGTTGGAGCTAGATACCACATTGGCGACTGTTTTTTCCAACTGTACGATCTATTCCCCTAAAGTCGCGGGTGAATTTGCTCCTTCTTTATTAAACCGTTATGATTTCATGAAGATCAATGAAAAGCTAAAATTCAACCATTCCAACACCATGCTTGGAAAAGATATACTAAACGCGCTGAAATCAAAAGGTGAAAAGTTGAATCCGAAATTTATTTCTATGTTAAAATCACGCTCTGATCTGGAAGATTAGTTTGTGGTATTGCGTATCGAAAAGAGTCCTTATATTTCAGGTAGATAGGGGTTGCCTAAAAACAAAAACAGGGATTGAAAAATCCCTGTTTTAGTACCCAGCGCCGGAGTCGAACCGGCACATCCGAAGATATTGGTGTTTGAGACCAACGCGTCTACCAATTCCGCCAGCTGGGCAAGCTGCTTTGTTGTTTGACGATGCAAATATAAGTCTTCTCGCAGTGAATGCAAAAATAATTTTATATGTTTTGGTAAAGTAGCTGATTATTAAATCAAAAAAGTTTAAAAATGACAAAAGCCAATCGAAAAGATTGGCTTTTGTGTATGTATTATGATGAGTACGAGGCTAGTGGGAGCTAAGTTGTTTTTTCTTTTCTTCATCGAAAGAAGCTTCCAATTCGGCCAATTTTTTCTTACCATAGCTCAGGCGTGTAATGATCACGAACAGAACAGGTACAATAAATATTGCCAGGAATGTGGCTGCGGTCATTCCTCCGAATACAGTCCATCCGATCGTCTGCCTCGATACGGCACCGGCCCCTGTAGAAATCATCAGTGGGATGATCCCAAGGATAAAGGCCAGGGAAGTCATGATGATCGGACGCAGACGGAGCTTGACAGCTTCCAAGGTGGCTTCCAGTAAATTCATACCAATATCGACACGCTCCTTCGCAAACTCCACGATTAGAATCGCATTTTTTGCAGCAAGCCCAATGATCGTGACCAATCCGATCTGTGCATAGATGTTGTTGTCAAGCTTTGGAAGCAACATCAAGGCCAGAATGGCCCCAAATACACCTAGTGGTACCGATAGTAGTATCGAGAATGGAACCGACCAACTCTCGTATAAGGCTGCTAAGAGCAGAAATACAAACAGAATACATAAGGCAAATATTTGTATGGTTTTGGAACCCGATTGCTTTTCTTGTAGGGATAGGCCGGAAAATTGATAATCGAATCCTGCCGGCAAGGTTTCTGCGGCGACTTCTTCCAGCGCCCGCAGTGCGTCTCCTGAACTGTATCCCGATGCAGAGCTTCCGGATACTTCAATACTTCTAAAGATATTGTAGTGGTTGATGATAGAAGGCATCGTGACCAACTCGTAATTGACCAGTGTACCCATCGGCACAGGCTGTCCCTGTACATTGTTTACATAGAGTTTGGTGATGTCTTCTATATTCATCCGGTAACCCATGTCCGCTTGCGTCACGACACGGAAATTTCGGCCGTATTTGGTGAAGTCATTGACATAGCTACTTCCTAGATAAGCGGATATTGTAGAGTAGATGCTCGATACCGGAACTCCCATTCTCTTTGCCTGCTCACGGTTTACGTGCAGTTTGTAGTTTGGCGAATTGGAGTTGAAGAGCGTATAAGCCATCCCGATTTCGGGACGTTGGTTTGCTGCGGCTAAAAATTTGCCTACCGTGGCTTCGAATTGCTTGATATCAATCGTTTGTAAATCCTGTACAAGTAAAGAAAAGCCTCCGGAAGATCCTAATCCCGGAATGGCAGGGGGAGTTACGGCAAGTATCCGAGCTTTGGGATATTGTGCATATTTGCCCATAATAGCTCCTGTAATCTGACTAGCTGTACGCTTTCTTTCTTTCCAGGGCTTTAAGGAAACGAATAAGGTAGCGCCATTGGGTTTGAACGATCGGTTTAGGATATTGATACCCGAAATGCTCGTGACATATTTTATCTCCGGAAAATCACGGCGGACCTCATCCTCCAGCTCTTGCAATACTTCGTTGGTACGTGAGGCGGAGGCTCCTTCAGGCAAGGTGACCCCTGCAAAGAACATTCCGCCGTCCTCGGTGGGAATAAAACCTGTCGGCTTAGTCTTGAACATCCAGCCCGTACCGATGAAAATACAAAGCAGGATGACCAATACCAGGGGAGTGGCTTTGATGGCTTTTTTTACACCTCTGGAATAGTTGTTGGTTACTTTCTCAAACCAAAGATTGAATTTATAGAAAAGCTTGTTTAGCCCTTTGGATTCTTGGGTAACAGCTGTTGGTTTTAACAGAAGCGAACAAAGTGCCGGAGTGAGTGATAAGGCTATGAAGGCTGACAATAATACCGATACTGCAATGGTAATGGCAAACTGTTGGTACAATTTACCTACCATGCCGGGGATGAATCCTACGGGAACAAATACAGCTGCCAGGATCAACCCGATGGCAATCACAGGAGCAGTAATGTCCTTCATCGCACGTATGGTCGCCTCTTTTGCACTTAGCTTATTGTGATCGATATAATGCTGTACGGCCTCCACCACGACAATAGCATCATCCACGACGATACCAATAGCGAGTACAAAAGCCAGCATAGTCAGGTTGTTGATCGAGAAACCGAATAGCGTGAAGAAAATAAAGGTACCAATGATCGAAACCGGGATTGCCAATACGGGTATCAAGGTGGCCCGCCAACTTTGGAGGAAGAAGAATACCACTAATGTCACAAGGACAAGTGCTTCAATTAGGGTCGTGATCACGGAATTAATGGATGCTTTGACGACAGAGACGGTCTCATAACCGACTACATAGTCTACATCTTCCGGAAAAGATTCTTTGAGTTTATCCAACGCGGCATAAATCCCCTCGGCTGTTTCGACAGCATTTCCTCCCGGCGTTTGATTGATCATCATCCCGGTAGATGTCATTCCGTTCACTTTGGTCGATGTACCATAGTTGAATTGTCCCAGTTCGACTCTCGCCACATCTTTCAACAGAACAATAGATCCATCCTGATTTGTTTTTACGACGATATTTTCAAAGTCTTCGACTTCGGATAGATCTGAGTCGGTGATGACGGGGTATTCGAATACCGTCGTGGATTCTTGCGGATTACCGCCTACACTACCACCCGGAATGCGTATGTTTTGTTCGTTGATCGCAGCAGATATGTCTGCCGGTGTCATATTTAGATTGGCCAGTTTATTGGCATCTAGCCACACACGCATGGAGAAAGGCTGTCCAAAGGAATTGACATCACCGACACCTTTGACACGCATCAAGGCATCCCTTACGTAGAGGTTGGCATAGTTGGCCAGGAATTTATTATCTCTCGTCCCTTTCGGTGAAACCAATGAGACCAACATCAGTACATCTGTGTTGGCTTTGCGCGTGGTCACACCCAATCGACGTACGGTCTCTGGTAAAGAGGGCTCCGCAATGCCTACACGGTTTTGCACATCCAGTGTGGCTATATCAATATCCGTTCCTACTTCAAATGTAACCGTAATTTGTGCCTGCCCATTTGAAGTACTGTTGGATGACATATAGATCATACCCGGTGTACCGTTGATCTGGCTCTCTATCGGCGTAGTCACGGTCTGCTCGACTGTCTGTGCATCGGCTCCCGTATAGTTGGCTGTTACCGTAACAGTAGGAGGGGCGATGGATGGGTATTGACTGATCGGCAGCGTCGTGATGGCGATCAATCCGATAATGGTAATCAGAATGGAGATCACTATGGCTGTGACAGGTCTTTTTATAAATACTTCTGAAATCATTGTTGTCTAATTAGCGTTCTGCAAATATTATTGTTGGTTCGGCACATTATTTTCAGTGACTTTAGAGCCTGGTCGTAAAGTGGTGGTACCGTCTACCACGATTTTTTGTCCGACTTCAAGGCCAGATGTGACGACGATTTTATCGTCGATCTTTTGTCCTAAGGAAATCTGTTTGAGTTCTACTTTACTGCTATCATTGACTGTGTATACGTTGAATGTGCCCAATTGCTCAAAGACTGCCTTGTATGGAATGATCAGTTGCTCTTCTTTCGATTTGCTTTCTACGTTTAGTGTGGCATTCATGCCTGCACGTAGTATGTTTGAACCGTTTGAAAACGAGGCTCTTACTTTTATCGTTCCGGTCTGGCTGTCCACCGCACGATCTATTGTACTGATCCGCCCGGTTTCTTCAAATCGACTACCATCGGGCAAGGTAACATATATCTGTGTGTTAGCATTTCCATTTTGTAGTTTGCTGAATTCGGATATATCCCGTTCATTGATTTGGAATTCTACTGCAATAGGGTTGGTAGAGCTGATTGTGTTCAACAATGTAGAGCCTGCACTGACCAATGCTCCATTGCGCACTTGGGAAATACCTATGTTGCCGGAGAAGGGAGCCACAATAACCGAACGTTGTAGATTGGTCTGTGCGGTCGTTAATGCGGCTTCGGCTGCTTGAACCTGAGCTTTTTGGTTGCTGACGTCCGTCGTAGCATAGTCTAGGGTTTGTTTGGCTATCGCATCTTTCTCTGCGAGGCTTTGGTAGCGTTGTAAATCTTTCTGTACACGATCGAGATTGGCCTTGGCGATCTCCAGATTAGCTTTGGCCTGGTCCACAGCAGCTTGATAGCGTGTGCGGTCTATTTCGTAAAGCCGTTGGCCTTTGTTGACGTATGCACCATCATTGACATATATATTGGTAATGTATCCGGTCACCTCTGCACGGATTTCGGTTTCTTGCAAAGGCACGACATTTGCCGGATAGCTCTTGACGCCAGAGACAATTTCTTTGTCCACCATAGCTGTGGATACAGGTACAGCTATTTCGCCTTGAGGATTGTTTCCGGCTTGTTGTTTGTTGTTCTCGTTGCCACCGCAGGATTGTATGAATAATGCGGTGCTGATAAGAAAAGTTGAAAGTATGTGATTTTTATTCATCTTTATGTGTGTTCGTAGTGTTCAGTTAAGGTTAATTGTTCGTGGATATTGTGCCTAAGGCTTTCTGGATGTCCAATTTACTTGCTAGTAGGGCATATAATGCATTGAGATAGTTGAGTTGTGCTGTTTTTAAGTTCGTTTCGGCTGTCATCAGATCCAAATAGGTTTTTACACCTGCATCATATTGAAGCTTGATCGTATTATAGACCTCTTCGGACAATTCGATGTTTTCTTTGGCGTTTCGCCAATCGTTCATGTTTGCTCGATATGATGCCATAGCCGAAGAATATTCCGTGCTGATCTGATTCTCCAAGTTTTGAAGATCGAGTTGCAGACGCTCTTCCTGTAGTTCAGACTTTTTGATCTCCTGGATTCGTTTTGTCCCTTGAAAAATAGGGAGGTTGAGACTCAATCCTACTGTTGAAGCAGGAAAATTGTCTGAATATATATCCGCAAATGTGTTGTTTCTATAATTCATCGAATAGTTGGCATAAGCACCTATACGGGGCATAAAAGTCCATTTTTGGTACTGTGTATTCAGTTTTTGGATTTCCTGTAGGGTTTGGAGCTGTTTGAATTCCACACGATTAGCGATCTGTAGCAACTCTGTCGTGTCCAAGAGTATAGAGGATTCCATATTCTGGTCAACGAAAGAGAGGGTAATGGATTGTCCGGAAGGGATTGCCAAAAGCATTTTCAGGTAATCGTATTTATATTTACGCAATTCCTGGGCTGATTTCAGCTCGGCTTTGGCATTGTTCAAGGATATTTGTGCTCTTTTGTAATCGGTCTTGTCGACAAGTCCTACTTCATATCGAGCAGAGGCTTCGGCATGTTGTCTCTCTAACCGAGCAATATTTTCCAAAATAATCTTGATCTGCTCTTCGCTGGTCAAGATGTCATAGTAGGCTTTGCTGACACTGACGACCGTGTTTATTTTGGTATTTTCCAGATTGAGTTCGTTTGTTTGGCGGACGAATTTTGCCGCTTTTGAAGCCTGGAAGAGCTCGGGGCTGATCAATGCTTGATTAGCTTCAAAAGTCAACGCACTGTTATTGCGCTGTCCCATAGTAACGTTGTTTCCATTAAAGTTAGTGGTCGGCATCTGGATGTAATGGCTTAGGCTACCGGTAGCACTGATCTGTGGAAACCATCCGGATAGGGCAGAAGCAATTTCCCGCTCTCCGATCTCCTGATCGATCTGTGCCTGTTTGAGCTCGATCTTATTGCTCAAAGCATAATTGATCAAGTCATCCAATGTCGCATTATTCAGGGATGCCGCTTGTTGTCCGATAGCTATCGAATAGCCGGAAACTGCAAAAAAAAGAAGGATTAGTTTGCGCTTAAAATTAAAGTTCATGTTCGTGTTGTTGTTTTATGCCGTTCCAAATGATTTCGATCAGATCGTCCAGGTGTTTTTCGTTGAATTGTATTTTTCCATAGAGCACAGATTTAGAAAAGGATACGGCTACCCCGATGTAGGCTGATGATAATATACATACATCCAGTTTTTTCAAGATATTCTTTTCCATACCTTGTAGGAGGAAAGCAATGACTTTGTTTTCTTCATAGGGACCATCTCCATCACAGGTTTTGTCTTTGACCATCTCAAAAAACGGAGAATTATAAAATTGCTCCATAAAGCTGAACTTATCCGTATTGTGCTGATAGAATGAACAAAAGCGTTTGAAAACAATGAAAAATTGCTCTTTGTAGCTTAAACTTTTGTCCATATCATCAAAAATATACCGATGTATTTCCCGCTTGCAATAGTCGTATAGCTGCAGTATCAGTTCTTCTTTGGATGGAAAATAATGATATATGGTCCCAATGGCGACATCCGAAGATTTTGCAATCTGGCTCATGGGCGTGCCATGAAACCCGTGCTCTTGGATCAGGAGCAATGTGTGTTTGAAAATACACTCGATCTTATCTGTCAATTGAACGTTCATTTGGTTGCAAAAATACCAATTCGAACGATCCTTTCGTGTCAAATTATTGTTATACTTTTCTGACTAATTAAAAAATGATAATAAAGGCTTTTAGTATCAACAAAAGGATATAAAAATGAAGTGTGTTAAATAATTGTTAAGTTTTTAGAAAACTCTTGACAAGTGTACTTTCTACACTTATCTTTGTGGTATCATAATTTAGGTTTATAATTGGTTAGTAAAGGTTTTCATTCTCCCCGTTTGAAAACCTTTTTTTATTGGATACGCTGTTCTTAAAATATTCCTTTTGTAATACAGGTTCTGCAGTTTGAATGTCTTTTTTTTAACTATGGCTTGGAATCACTATATTTATACGGTATATAGAATTGCATAATGATAAACTACACATTACCTAAGCCTAAGGATTTCGAACATAATATCGACGGGAAAAATACCCATTTACTGACCTTAACGAACCGTACAGGAATGCAGATCGCTTTGACGGATTATGGCGCGAGACTGGTCAGTGCTTTGGTTCCGGACAAATATGGCAACTTGGTGGATGTGATTTTGGGTTTTGATAGTATTCAAGGTTATCTACGTGCGCAAGAAAAATACCATGGGGCGACCGCAGGAAGATTTTGTAATCGTATTGCCAATGGAAAGTTTACCCTTGAAGGGCAGAAATATACACTGGCACAAAATAATGGTTCTAATAGCTTGCATGGTGGTCCAGGAGGTTTTCATGAACGTGTATGGGACAGGCAGGTAAGTTTCAAGAAAAAGATAGACTTCTATTATGTATCGCCCGACGGAGAAGAAGGGTTTCCGGGTGAATTGAAGACCAATGTATCCTATGAACTGACAAACGAGAATGAGATCGTTATCCAGTTTAGGGCTACCACCGACAAAACTACCGTCCTGAACCTGACAAATCATGCTTATTTTAATCTGAACGGAGAGGGAAATGGAGATACGCAGAATCATATCCTGCATATTCCATCCGAGAAGTTTATCCCTATCAATGCGCAACAAATACCTATAGGTGAGGAATATCCTGTGCGGGGAACAGCTTTCGACTTCACGACACCGAAAAAAATCGTGAAAGATCTACATGCCGAGGAGGAGCAATTACGATTTGCACATGGCTATGACCATACCTTTGTCAATATACAGCCCATCAATACGGCCGCTGCAACCGCTTATGCCGAGCAAAGCGGGATTTCGTTGGAAGTATTCACATCCGAACCAGGAGTGCATTTATATACAGGCAATTTTTTGACCGATGACAAAGGTAAATCCGGTCATAAATACTTGAAGTATGGTGGATTTTGTCTGGAAACACAACATTATCCGGATAGTCCGAACCATCCCGATTTTCCAAATGTCATACTGCATCCCGGAGAGGTCTTCGAAAGCAAGACGATATACAAGTTTGGGGTTCGAAAGTAATATACTTGGGCAGTAATAAGGATTCGGAAAAGTATTTGTATTTTACTGATAAAACCATTGGAAAGAAGCAAACCTTTGCGTGGATTCTACCGGATAATCCATCCCTATACCTCCATATCCTCGTCAAATAATATATTTCCTGCCGGATCATCGATGTCGATACTGTTTTCATTTATTTCAGTTTGGATTTTCTGCTGTGCTTCCGGATTGGGCAATTCCTGTACTTTTCGTAGCTGACGTTCGATAGCTCGGCTTCGTACGCTGGCCTGGTCGATGGTGTTGGTGGCTTCCTGTAGTTTTTTCTTGGTTTTTTCCAATACGGTGCCGAATTTTCCGAATTCTGTCTTGACCACTCCGAGGAGGTCCCAGACCTCGCTGCTTCTTTTTTCGATGGCCAATGTCCTAAAACCCATCTGTAGGCTGCTCAGTAGGGCGCTCAACGTTGTAGGGCCTGTGATGGTCACTTTATAGTTTTTCTGAATGAGTTCGAATAGTCCGGGTGTTCTTAAAACCTCGGCATACAAGCTTTCAAAAGGCAGGAACATAATACCGTATTCGGTCGTGTTTGGCGGATCGATGTATTTTTCTTTGATGTCTTTGGCGTTTTTGATGATTGCATTTTTAAAGGACTTTTTCAATTCCTCTACTTTTTCGGGATTGCCCTCGTCATAAGCGTCAACTAATGCTTCGTAATCCTCTTTTGGGAATTTGGAATCTATGGGGAGCCAAAGGGTTTTTTCCAGATTGTTATTGTTGGGGAGTTTTATGGCAAATTCGACGATTGCTCCGCTGTTCGTTTTGGTTTTGACGTTTTTTTCGTACTGCTCGTTGGTGAGGAGGTCTTCGAGGATATTGGCCAATTGGTATTCGCCCAGAATTCCTCTTGATTTGACATTGGTCATTACCTTTTTGATGTCGCTGACACTGTGGGCGAGGGTCTGCATTTCGCCCAATCCTTTGTGCACAAGTTCAAGGCGTTCGCTGATCAGTGTGAAGGAATCATTAAACCTTTTTTCCAAAGTACTTTGCAGTTTTTCGTCTACGGTGTTCCGCATTTCTTCCAGTTTCTTGTTGTTGTCGTCCTGCAGATGCCTTAATTTTTGCTCGACTGTTTCACGTATTTTTTCCAGTTTGGTCTCGGTTTCATTTTTGATCTGTTCCTGTCTGAATAGTAGATCATTGAATTTTTGGCGTTGTAACTCGTTGAAATCCTTTACGTTTGCAGTAAACTTTTCTTCAAAGGATTTTAATCCGAAAGCCAGCTCCGTCCTATTGTTTGAAAATTCCGTCCGTATCAAAGGATCTATCTTTGAAATCTCCAGGTTGGACCGGCTCATTTGTGCCGTTAGTCTATCGTTGTCGGAATTAGGCTTTTTAAGTAGTGAAATCAAAATATTGACGACCAACAAGAGGAGGCCGATGATCAAAAGTATTTCTGTCAGTGTCATGGGCAGTGTTTTTTTTGTGGATCTGCTAAGATATGATGGATTTTTAAATATACAAAAATCCAGAACAGGATCAGCGTGATAACGTATTTTTAGTGTTCTCGAATTTTTGTCTTATCTCCAGGTCGTTTTTTCGCTACAAAAATGCCTAGGAAAAAATATGTTAGGGATTGGAATGAGGCTTTTTCGTATTTCAAGCGCTACAAATTGAGGTCATCAAAACGCTACAATTTTTAAATTTATTTCGTTTTGGTTTATAGTTGATATTTATATTAGGTTTTGTTAATCAATATAATATAAAACAATGAAAAGTTATTTAGCAGAATTTTTTGGTACCTTCTGGTTGGTATTCGGAGGGTGTGGGAGTGCGATTTTTGCGGCAGGGATACCCGAATTGGGGATAGGTTTCGCAGGTGTTGCGCTGGCGTTTGGTCTCACTGTGCTTACGATGGCGTATGCTGTGGGGCATATATCGGGTGGACACTTCAACCCGGCGGTTTCGTTTGGTTTGATGGTTGGGGGGAGATTTGATAAAAAGGAATTGGTTCCTTATATCATTTCGCAAGTACTTGGTGCTATCGCTGCGGCAGGTGTCTTGTATCTGATCGCATCGGGAAAGGATGGGTTTGGGATTGATAACACGGCGGCAGGAGCATTTGCAGCGAATGGTTATGGAAATCTGTCTCCCCAGGGATATGGTGTGGGCGCAGCTTTTGTAGCCGAGTTTGTGCTTACGGCGTTTTTCCTGATCGTGATCTTGGGAGCAACGGACAAATGGGCTAATGGTAAGTTTGCAGGTATTGCGATCGGATTGGCATTGACATTGATCCATTTGATTTCTATTCCGATTACGAATACTTCGGTCAATCCGGCACGTTCGACATCACAGGCATTGTTTGCAGGTGGCGAATTCCTTCCTCAGTTGTGGCTGTTTTGGTTGGCCCCTATTCTGGGAGCTGTTGTAGGAGGGGCTATTTACAGGTTTTTGTTGCAAAAAGAGCAGACAGCAGGTTAGCCGGTAACACAAGATGGAATTGATGGATGGTCGGAAATAGGTTTTTCCGATCATTTTTTTATTCATAAACAGTATGTTTCATCCGAATAAATTGTTCTTAAAAGGCGATGAAGCTTGCATGAGCTGGTTTATTCATATCCTTTTCTGAGTGGCAGCTCATGCAGGTTTCCTCTATAATAATAAGACTTCAATGGCAGAGGAGAGACCGATTAAATTCATTTTTATATACCATGCGATTATATTGCATATAAAAATGAATTACTCATGATTTTTTTTGCTGTAGGCATTCGTGAATGCAGAGCATTTTATCTAAGTTTGTCTGAGATAATCCACAATTTTGATGAATTGGAAACAACTTTTGTCTGCAAAGCGATGGGGGTATGAAGGGCGTATTCCCCACGAACAATTTGATGCCCGTTCGGAATTTCAACGTGATTATGACCGTTTGATATTTTCTTCTCCCTTTCGCCGTTTGCAAAATAAGACGCAGGTTTTTCCCTTGCCGGGGGCTGTATTTGTACACAATCGTCTTACCCATAGCCTGGAAGTTGCTTCAGTTGGCCGGTCTCTGGGCCGCATGTTCTATAATGAATATAAAAGACAATATCCGGATGTCGATGAACAGATTCCTCTATTGCAGGAGATAGATACAATTGTCGCGACTGCGTGTTTGGCACATGACTTGGGTAATCCGGCTTTTGGACATTCTGGCGAATCCGCTATATCAAATTATTTTACGGGTAAGGGTATTTGCTTTAAAGATAAGATGATGGATGAGGAATGGGCCGATTTGGTAGCTTTTGAAGGAAATGCGAATGCATTGCGGGTGCTCACACATGCATTCAACGGTAAGGATCCCAGTGGTTTTGCATTGACATATAGCTCATTGGCATCCATTATCAAATATCCATGTGCGGCAATAGAGGGAAGTAAGAAGGGCATTCTTCACCGCAAGAAATATGGTTTTTTTCAATCTGAGCAAAAGACATTTTTGCGTCTTATGGAAGAATTGGGTATGCAGAAGGATGAAGAGGGAGAGACAGTATATAAAAGACATCCTTTGGTCTACCTGGTGGAGGCTGCTGACGATATCTGTTACAATATTATTGATCTGGAAGATGCCCACCGGTTGAAAATACTGAGTTATGAAAAGGTAGAGGAATTGCTGCTTCCTTTGTGCCAAGATAGACAGCTTAAGGAAAGATTGGCTGGACTCAATGATGCAGAAAGCCGCGTAAGCTTGATGCGGGCAAAGGCCATCAGCACACTTATCCGTGCTTGTGCTGAGGTTTTTATTACCAACCAGGAGCAGATTCTCTTAGGATCTTTTGATAAAAGTTTGGTGGACGCATTGCAAGGTGTGCTCTTGGAGGCGATGAAACGTATCGAGAAGATATCTTACGAAAAAATATATAATGCCTCTTCGGTAGTCGAAATAGAGGTAGCAGGCTATAAGGTGATGGAAGGTCTGCTCGAAGAATTTATTCCGGCCTACCTTGCGGATAGGCCCAGTAAATTGGATCAGAAATTAACAGACCTCATACCTGTACAATTCCATAGTGGTAGTGTAAAAGTCTATGATAGGATCAGAGATGTACTTGATTTTGTGTCGGGCATGACGGATCTATATGCTTTGCAGCTCTATCGCAAAATCAAAGGTATATCGATAGCGACATTGTAAAATCATACGAAGGATTTCTTTTTGATCATGTTTTTGTGTGGGGATTTGGAAGTCCCGTATAAAAATAATATTTTTGTCGTATAGATTTTGAAAGGAGAAAGTTATGGATGCAAAGATTACATTGTCCTTTGATGAGGATACCATAAAGGATGCCAAGGCATTTGCCTCCAAGCATGGCATCAGCCTATCCCGTCTTACGGAGTTTGTCTATAAGCAGATGACCTCCAAGAATTATGCCTCTTTGGAAGATCTTCCGATTTCGAATTGGATCAATATCGTAGCCGAAGAAGGCGTCGAATATAAAAAATCACCATCCCGTAAGCAGCTCAAGGCCGAGTTTTACAATGCCAAGAAATGAGGGTTTTTGTCGATGCCAATGTGATTGTGGCGGTGCTGAACAGACAGTATCCTCTGTTTCCGTATGCCGCTAAGATTTTAAGCCTTGCGGACAATTCTAGGTTTCGGGTGTACACCTCACCGATCTGTTTGGCTATTGCGTTTTATTTTGCAGAAAAGAAAAGTGGCACATTGCGGGCCCGGGAGAAAATAGCCTTATTGTCTAGGAAATTGGACATTACGACCACAGATGTAAATACAGTATTGTCGACGGTTAGAAATACGGCTGTCCATGATTTCGAAGACGGATTGGAGTATTATGCAGCAGTTCAATCTTCTTGTCAGATTATTGTATCGGAAGATGTGTCGGATTTCTATTTTTCGGAAATTCCGGTGCAAGATTGTGAAACGTTTTTGAATACTATATAGATGGCAATGTACACCTACCTACTATAGGAAGTGCAATTGCAATATGCATACATGAAAGTTGTTATAGCAGAAAAACCTTCGGTAGCCCGGGATCTGGCTCGTGTGATGGGAGCGAAGGAAATAAAGGATGGATATATCACGGGAAATGGTTATGCATTTACCTATGCTTTTGGGCATTTAGTTCAATTGTGTACCCCGCAAGCGTATGGCTATGCCACATGGGCGGTGTCCAATCTGCCGATTATTCCAAATGAATTTCGCCTAGAAGCCAAGAAGATCAAACGGGATGGTAAGCAGATGGATGATGCAGGGGCATTGAAGCAACTGAATACCATAAAAACTTTGTTGCAGGAAGCGGAAGAAATCATTGTTGCTACCGATGCGGGACGTGAGGGTGAACTGATCTTTCGGAATATCTATTATTACCTGGGTGCTAAGGTACCGTTCAAACGGCTATGGATTTCTTCCCAAACCGACAAGGCCATACGGGAAGGTTTTGCCAATCTTAAAGACGGAACGGAGTACGATAGTCTGTATATGTCGGCCAGATCCCGTTCGGAATCGGATTGGCTGATCGGTATCAATGCCACGCAGGCATTGACATTGGCTGCAGGAAACAAGGGGTTGCTATCGTTAGGCCGTGTGCAGACTCCGACCTTGGCGATGATATGTTCCCGCTTTTTGGAGAACAAGGATTTCAAACCTCAGGCATTTTACAAAATACAGGCAGGATTTGAAAAAGATAGTATTTCGTTTAAGGCGACTTCCAACAAAATCGACAAAAAAGAGGATGCGGAGGCCGCTATAGCTAAGATTACAGTAGGCGCACTGGCAAAAGTCGTCAAAGTCGAAGCGAAAGAAACCAAAGAGCAACCGCCGCTACTGTTTGACCTGACTTCTTTGCAACAGGATGCCAATAAGAAGTATGGCTACTCTGCCGACCAGACGCTGAGTATTGCGCAGACTTTGTACGAGAAAAAAATCATTACATATCCGCGTACGGGTTCGCGCTATATCGGCGAAGATGTGTTTGAGAAGATTGAAGAATTGTTTCAACATTTGGCAGATACTGCGAAGGAAAGTATTGCTGTCATTTCCCGTAATCTTATTGGGGCAAAGCTCAACAAACGTTCGGTAGACGACAAAAAAGTGACGGATCACCATGCTTTATTGGTCACGGAAGAAAAGCCAGGTCCTATGCCTATAGATCAGCAAAATATCTACAACATGATTGCCAAGCGTATGGTGGAAAGTTTCTCGGAAGTTTGTCTGAAAGATATTACCACGGTTACTATCGATGCGCAAGGTATAGAATTGATCGCCAAAGGAACGGTCATTAAACAGTACGGGTGGAGGCTTTCATCTGAGCAGGTCGATTTGCCTGATGAAGATAAGAATTCTGATGATCAGGACAATGAAAATGCACAATTACCTAAGCTGACGGCCGAAGAACTGTTAGAGATCATGACCTTGGAACTTGCCGAACGCTTTACCAAGGCCAAACCTATTCATACGGAAGCCTCCTTATTGAAGGCTATGGAAACTTCGGGTAAGGAGATCGAGGACGAAGAGATGCGTCAAGCCATGAAAGATTGTGGTCTAGGAACACCTGCTACACGTGCTGCAACTATTGAGACTTTGTTTCAACGCGATTATATCAAACGGGATAAGAAAAAGCTCATCCCTACAGAGAAAGGATTAGCTGTGTATAATCTGATCAAAGATCGTTCGATAGCCAAGGTGACGTTGACTGGAAAGTGGGAACAGAAACTGGAGGAGATGCGGGCTAACAAAGTGTCGTACGACGTGTTTATGAAACATATCAAGGATTATACCGCTAAGATTACCAAGGAACTGTTGCAATTGCGCATTGCTATTCAACATGAAGAGATACAACCACAACAAAAAGGCAAGATAAAGTGTCCAAAGTGTCAATCCGGAAATATCTTACTATACGATAAAGTTGCCCAATGTGACCATTATGCACGGGGATGCGATTTCAAGATATGGCGTACATTGAATGGTGTTTTTTTAGATGAAAAGGAAATGAAAAACCTCTTGGAGAAGGGAAAAACCTCGGTACTGAAAGGTGTGAAGAGCAAAGATGGGCAACTTGTGGAAGCGCCATTGGTTTTTCAAGAATTTAAAGTAGGAGTAGGGAATACTGGATAATTGAGTAAACGAAACTATTAAAATATTTATGCTTAACCGAGAGAGATTACAGTCTAAACTGTAATCTCTCTATCAATACCCTGGATTTGGCTCCAAATTTTTGTTTACTTGTCTTTCTGATGCAGGGATGGGCAATAGATAGAATTTGCTGTCAAATTTATAGGTGCCATTTCCCTCATTGACCTGGCTGACGAAGTTTTCGAGAATGGATGTTGCTCGTGTTCTGTCCATTCGAACCAAATCGAACCATCGTAGAAATTCGCAGGCAAGTTCCAAGCGGCGTTCGTGGAAGATGGCCTCCCGAAAGTCTTCCTGAGAAGTAAGATCTGTAGCTTCGTATAGCGTTGCGTCGCCTCTATCCCGTATATTGTTTAGGATTTCTAAAGCCTCACCATTGGCTTCAAATTCCAGTTCGTTCAACACTTCAGCATACATCAGTAAAATGTCCGTATACCGCAGGACAGAAAGATTGACATCATTGTCTTCGGGAATGCCAGGAACGTCGCCGTGTGCATATTTTACATATAGCAATGTTTCCGTGTCGATGACGCCACTGCTCGTTGTATATCCTTTTTGTATGGTGACGTCTCTTCTGATATCCTGTTCTTCATAGCTTTCATAGAGATCCTTGGAGACAGCAAGCCATAGGGAACGTCCACCATTTGGAAAGAGGGGCGAACGGATATTTTCGGGTACGAGCGTGTACACCAACTGATTGCCTTGATTGATAAGTCCAGAGGTGTACTGTATCTGAAATACGTGTTCTTCGCCATTGTCTTTTGTGTTTTTAAAGCAGTCAGCAAAATCGTCGTACAGGTTGTAGTTTTCGGAATCGATAACTTCTTCCAAAGCTGCTTTTGCTTTGTCGTATTGCTTGTTGAACAGATATAATCTACCTAACAGACCAAATGCCGCATACTTGGTAGCACGGCCGATGTCTTTGCCCGTACTGGTCTCCGGTAATAGTTCGCTAGCCGTTATAAGGTTTTGCGCTGCAAAAGTCAGTGTGACTTCGACAGAGGGACGCGTAAGCTGTAGCAATTCTTGCTCGGTCATGACACGATCTACAATGGGAACACCTCCAAACAACCAGCTTAATTGGAAATAGCAAAACCCTCGGATAAAAAGTGCTTCACCTTTTATCTTTTTTTGCAGATCAGTATCCGTGAACTGTCCTTGATCGATTTGGTCCAAGATGTTATTTGCCCGGTCGATGATGGTCCAATAAGCCGACCAAAGTGAAAGCACGTTGGGATCACTGGCATCCAATGTATATCGGGTGTAGGGGTTGTTGGTCGATGTACTGATATTGTCGCTCAAGCTTTCGACCACTAAGGGATACTGATAACTGTGTATGCCCCTCAATCCGCCGTATGTCCCGCCAATGGCCAAAGAAAAGTCTTGCTGTGTTTTGTAAAAATCGCGTGCATTGTATTTGGATGGAGGAGCTAGTTCCAGTTGTTTTGAACAACCGGGAAACAAGGACACCAACACAATAAGGATGATGAAATGATAATATATATGTAGTCTCTTCATGATATTAAAATGCTAATTGGACACCAAAGGTGAATCTTCTGGAAATAGGATAGGAGCCATAGTCAATGCCCGCAGCTGTGCTTTCATTGCCATCCGAGTTGTTTGCTTCGGGATTAGCACCTGGATATTTGGTAAATGTATAGAGGTTGTCCGCCATCACATATAGACGGGCCTTTTTCATACGTAGTTTGCCCAAGCTTTTTTCACTGAGGGTATAGCCAAGAGTGATATTGCGGATACGCAAAAAGGAGGCATCGTACAGCCAAGTATCGTTGTAAATGGGATTCACGCCAAAGAAATTGGGTGTTTTTCCGTCCCATTCCATATTGGCTCCTGCCGGAATGGATGCCTTCATCTCTTCCGTCTTGTAAGAATGGAGCCATCGTGCGTACTGATTGCTTCCTTCGCCGACACCATTGTCAAAACCTCTTCTTCCTTGATAGAATATTTTTCCTCCCTTGGAACCTTGAAGATCAAAACTGAAATCAAATCCCTGGTATGTGATCTCATTGCTGAAACCATAAAGAAAGTCCGGCTGATTGCTTCCCAATATGACATAGTCGTCCGTATTGATGATATTGTTATGGTCTTGATCTACAATACGGATATTGCCTTCCTGCTGTCCATTGGCAATAGGTACTAATGCATTGCCATCGTTGTCAAAGTGGTGGGGCAATAGCAATCCCTCGGTTTGGTACATATAATAACTGCCTATGGGGTGTCCGGCTTTTGTGATGAAAGCATCTGCTCCCCAAGTATTCACGACAATATCTGCGGCTGTCCCCATGTCGAGTACCTTATTCCTGTTGAGTGAAAAGTTGAGGCTACTCGTCCATCTGAAATTGGTTTTTTCAATATTGGTGGCTGTAAGTTGAAATTCTAAACCTTTATTTTCTACAGCACCTGCGTTTTTGCGAATATTAGCGAATCCAGACAACCTTGTCGTAGGTACATTCAGAAGTAGGTCGGTCGTCTTGTTGCGATAGGCATCGGCGATAAATTGCAAGCGACCGGCAAATAGGTAAACATCTAATCCGATATTGACACTTTGTGTTTTTTCCCAGCTTAAATCCAGATTAGGGATGGTGGAAGGGACCAACCCGTTGAATAGTTCGCCGTTGAGGTTGTAATTTTGTGTGGCTAATAAGGCGATATGTTCGTAGTCTCCTATACGATCATTACCTGCCAATCCCCAAGAACCTCTGATCTTGAGCAAGTCTATAAAATCTACATCCTTTAAAAAAGCTTCTTCATTGAGCTTCCATCCGGCAGAAAAAGCAGGAAACAACCCCCATTTGTAGTTTTGTCCAAACCGTGAAGAACCATCGTAACGCGCCGAAGCCATGAAAAGATACCGATTGAGAAGTTGGTATTGTGCACGGCCAAAGTAGGATGCTATGGTATTGGCTGTTGCATTGGATTTTGCTAGGGTAGGTGTACCTGCATTATCGAGCCAAGGATTTAGGTCGTTTGGATAATCCATTCCGCCACCGGCCAGGTATTCTTCGCTATTGCGTTCAAAACTTTGTCCTGCCAATAGTTCCAGACTGTGATCTTGCCCCAGATCTGGTGTGTAGGTTGCCGTATTCTGTATGCTCATATTGAACGAATTGCGGTTTGTGGCAAATCCGGCCGCCTTTGTGCCACCATTGACATTGAAGGGGATAAATTCGTTGTACGTTGCATTGTGGTAATTGTAGCCGAGCTGCGTACGTAGTTTGAGCGTTTCAATGGGTTTGTATTCTGCGAAAGTATTGAGGTGGAGATTATGTCCCCTGCCATTGGCAGTCATTTCGGCCAATCTTACCAACGGGTTGATGAAGGTATGTGCCTGGGAATAGCCGGTGCTTTCTGTATTTTCATCCAGACCCACGACGGGTGGCATGACGATAGCATAGTGGGCATTGCTTTCCTTTCCCTCTGTTTGTGGTGCTTGTTGACGGCTCAGGGCTGTGGCAATATTTGCTCCTATGTCTATTTTTTCATGTATATGGAATAGTGTATTGGCCCGAAGATTGTAGCGTTCAAAACCTGTATGGCGCATGACACCTTGCTGGCTCATATAACCACCCGAAACGTTGAATGTTCCGATTTCACCTCCCCCGGATACGGTGAGGTCATAGTTTTGCATGGGGGCAGATCTGTAAATGGCTCGTTGCCAATTGTTATTGGGAAGAGAAGAAGGATTGTTATAGGAGTCGGGGTATTGGAATTCAGCAGGGCGCTCATGTACAGGGGCAGATAGATCCCCACCTGTGAGCCGGTATCTTTCATTTCGTACAAAACGGATATAATCCGTATATTGATAGGTATCCATCATTGGTAATATGCGTTCTACTTGCTGGAAGCCTGTATATCCATTGAATTCTATCGACGTTGCACCTTCAGCACCGCCCCTTGTCGAGATGACTATCACGCCATTCGCACCACGGGATCCGTAGATGGATGAAGCAGCTGCATCTTTCAATACTTCGACCGATGCTATATCCCGTGGATTAACATTGCGCATGTGGCTTTGTGGAAGGCCATCAATGACATACAATGGGCTGCTGGAGGCGGTAATGGTATTCATCCCCCGAATCTTGATATTCATGGCACTGCCGGGCAAGCCGGATTGCTGGCTCACGCGTACACCGGGGATTTTGCCGGCAATTCCCTCTTCTGCGGTGCTAATGGCCTGTTGTTGAAAAGCACTTCCTTTCAGGGAACTGATCGCTCCGGTGACGTTTTGACGAAGCGCTGTCCCGTATCCTACCACGACTACCTCATCAATCGATTTTGTTTCGTTGGAAACGAACTGTACATCGATATTTTGTCGTCCCTCAACCAATTCGGTCACATTTTTCTTGCCGTCCGTTCGGAACACAAGGAGCGCATTGCTTTCCACCTGGGATAGTTTGTACATCCCGGATTGATCGGTTTGTGTCTGATTCTGTGTTCCTAGGACTTGGATCGCAACACCGGAAAGTGGCGTGCCATCATGGTCTTTTACAGTACCTTGTACGTCAATTTTGGCTAAAGTGTCGGTTTGTGCAGTGGAGATTTGCGCATGGATATCGAATATGGGAAGCGCTGCTATAAATAATGTGGATAGGATAATGTAAATACCGTGAAATTGAAAATAACACTTTGTTTTCTGCATATACGTAGATATTCGTTTACAAATTTTTTGTCGGCTTTTGGCCAAAACAAAATAAATAGTCGTGTGAATGACACTACTAAAACGCAGAAAGCAGTGTTTTGTTATGTTTTTGTAATATTTTTTTTACATTACTGTGTTTTGAGGTTTAAGGTAGGCATAGCTCACTAATAGAATAGCGAATGTTGAATGAGCCATCCTGTACAGCATGGTTACATAAATTGCATTGTCCGTCAAAAAGCACAATGTATGGAGTTGTATAGCTGTCATTCATGGCTCAATATATCTGTAAGGGCGGTTTCCAAAGTAGGAAATTTAAAAACAAAACCTTCGTTCGACAAACGTTTGGGGATGACCCACCTGCTTTTTAGGAGAAGCTCAGTCTCTGTACGAATCACTACAGCTCCCAGTTCCAATAGCCATGCTGAGAAGGGTAAGCCTATTGTGACGTGCATAAGCCTGCGGAAAGTCTGCATCAATGTCCGGTTGTCCACCGGTGTCGGGGCGGCACAATTGAATACACCGCTTAGGTGCTTATGGGATTGTATGTATAGGATGATGCGGTATAAATCCTCGATGTGTATCCAGCTGAACATTTGTTTACCATTGCCTTGCTTGCCACCCAGTCCGAAGCGAACCAGGTTTTTGAAGGGAGTCATTACACCACCGTCGAGACCAAGCACGATGGTTATACGGAGGGCAACTTGTCGGGTATCGGGCAATTCGAAACCAAAGAAAGTCTTTTCCCAAAGTTTGGCAACTTCTACCGAAAATCCTGTGCCTATTTCACCATGACTTTCCGTCATAGCTCTGTCTTCCGCATTTCTGTAAATGGTCGCTGTACTCGCGTTTATCCAGATTTCGGGCGGATTGGAGCAGTGGGACAGCGCTTCGCCGAGGATTCGGGTGGTTTCGGTCCTAGAAGAGAGTATCTCTGCTTTATTAAGTTTGTTGTAACGACAATTAACCGATTTTCCCGCCAGGTTTATCAGCATTTCGGAATTCTCTAATGCTTCAATGATTTTTCTGGAATCATTCCAAGGGATACCACCGTTGCTCCGTGCAATGGATACAACTTGATAGCGTGATGCCAGAAACCGTTTTGTCAGATATTTTCCTACAAATCCGCTTGCTCCTGCTATAACTATTTTACGTTCCATTTTTAATCGAATTGGTTTTTCAGATCTTTTTCTAAATTATTGAATACATATTCGTGCTCTTGTTGGATGCCGAGTTTTTCCATGGGTTCCCAATAGAACCTAGGTGTCAAAACGGAAGTGTACGTCGTAATCCTTGTCATTTTGCATTTTCCCTCCTCAATGGGTTCGAAATAATAGATAGCTTCCTTGAAACCCAGCCAGTTTCGCCCTACAAGTGTATAGTCCACCACATCCATTTTTAATACCTTTCCTCTTTCATATTCCGTAACAATTTCCGTTATTGTACCTCCTCCAAAGTCTGCATTGCTCATCCTGCCTCCTTTGAAATAGCATATCCTTTTGGCTCCTACCTCTTCTTTTTCCAGCACACATTTTACTGGAATGGGCAAGTCAAATTGCAATAACAAAGGTTTTTCAGCATCAAGCGTATCTACTGATTTGATAGCATCAAAAACTTGTTCGGGGCTGTAATCGAAAATCTTTTCGGTACTTACGGAAATGATTTCTTCCTTTTCTTTCTTTAAATAATGCTCAGATGGCGCAACAATCAGAAAGGGGAGAAGAGGCAAAGTAAGAATGGATAGTTTATTTGTATCGTTGATTTTTCGGTATCTTTTTGCTAATCGAACGACCACATATCCAAGAAAAATGAAGGGTATAACCAAGACAATTGCCATGACAATACAAATAACACCGGACATGCCGGGTATGTAAATAGCAATGAGCAACAAAACTGTCGTGAGAATGGCACCATGTAAAGCATATTTTCTGACTTTCATGGTTCCGACAGCAATGCCGAGCACAACAGGAAGAAGTACAAATAACGTCCAGCTATAGTCTGTAAGACCCAAGAACAGAAACAGGATACCTGTTCCGATAAATAAAGTTGTGATGAGAATGGATAACCGAAAACTTTTGTCTTGTAGTATCTTTTTCATTGCTGTCGGATTTGGTTTTTAGCGTTTCTTATCTAAATGCCGGGGGAACTGCTCTTCTTTGTTTAGCAATACGCTTACCGCGGAAGAATAAAAACATATTTAAGAACAGCATAATGCCCAAGTAAATACTGAATCCTCCAATTTTGTAGCTCAGTTTTTCGATAAGTTCCTGTACGGTGGACTGATGGAGATACATTTCCAATATGTACAACGCAAAACCCACGTTCAAGAGGTAAAAACCGATGCGGAACAGGTTGTTGGTCGCTTTGGCCACATCGGGCCTTCCTTCGAATATGTCGTTCATGTAGACAATACTATTTTTGAACAAGACAATGGCTACATAATACGTCAGACCAATAGCGACAGGCAAGTAGATGGCATAAGCGATGACAGTTAGATTTTCCATGACTTTATTGTTTAAGGGTTAATGAATGTGTTTTATTTTTTGAGAGTAAATAGATAATAAGCATGTTGTTGAAATGGAGTCCTGCTAGTAGCAGTATTAATAAACCTGTTTTGACGGAGACACTGGAGATCAGTGAGCTCCAATCAGAGACTTTGCCCCAAGTGCTGAACTGTAATATGGCGTACCCGATGTTGAACAGGTAATAGGCGATTAGTAACAGATTGTTTGTCGTATCCGTGATATCCTTACGTTGATCAAAAAGTGTGAGGATGAATATCCTTCCATTGCGGTGGAACATCTTGCCGACCCAGTAGATAATGTAGACGGTGACCGTGCCAAAGATGAGGTATGCAAGGATATTGTAATTCATGGCTAATGGCTATACGATGAGTTTAAACAATTTTATCAATAAATCTGCCCGATTGGACTGAAAGACTTTGTTGGCTATGGTCTCCAGTTGGTCGGTAAGCACCTGTATGTCTTTTACCGTTTGGTGGAAAGCCTTGCCGTCTTCCGTTTTGTCTTCTTCTGTTGCTTGGGTGATATCTTTTAAGATATCCATCACGGGGTCGAGTTCTTTCTTTTTGCGCATGATGGCAATTTTCATCGCCCATTTCAATACGTCCTTCTCAGCAACGAAATACTCTTTTCGGTCGCCTGCGATGTGTTTTTTGTAGACGATGCCGTACTCGACGAGTTGGCGGATGCTCATATTGGCGTTCCCTCGTGAGATGACCAACCTTTCCATGATCTCGTCTGTGGATAGAGGGGCATTGGAGGAGAGGAGGAGAGCATGTACCTGTGCTACGGATTTGTTAATGCCCCACTCTGTCCCTAGTGTACCCCAAGTATCTATAAATTGTTGTTTTGCTTCTTGTAATTCCATCTTGCCGTACTTGTTTATTCAAAATTATAAATAGTTTTTGAATTTTCAATAATTTTTGAAAATAAAATATTATTAAAATTTTGCTTTAAAAAAAGTTTTGGCCCGAGAGGGCCCAAAAAATAACTAGATGAAACGACTGTAGTCTTTTGTTTTCAAGGTGTCAAGGTCCTTCTATTTCGTCGGGAATGGGGGCGGGTTGTTCTACTGGAGGTTGTTGTTCACTCTTTTTTTCTTTATAGAGGACACTATTCAATTGATCCATATCCAACTCGTTTTCCCATTTGGCGAGCACGAGCGTGGCCGAAGCATTTCCGATGATATTGGTCAGCGCTCTGGCTTCACTCATGAAGCGGTCTATACCGAATACGATCGCGATGGATTCTACCGGAATATGCCCTACGATCGGCAGCGTTGCGGCCAAGATGATAAAGCCGCTTCCCGTGACGCCTGCTGCTCCGTTGGAGGTAAAAGTAAGGACAAAGATCAGAAACAATTGTTCGCTCAATCCCATGGGCTGCCCGATAGCCTGGGCGAGGAAGATAGCCGCCATGGTCAGGTAGATCGCCGTACCATCCAGATTGAAGGAATAACCGGTGGGGATCACCAACCGTACCAAGGATCTGTTGCATCCGGCTTTTTCCATCTTTTCCATGATGGCCGGCAACACCGATTCGGAAGAAGAAGTGCCTAGTACAATAAGTAACTCTTCTTTGATATATCCTAAAAATTTCCAGATGCTGATCTTGTATCGCCACAGCAGGATACCGAGAAATACAAAGATATAGATCAGACAGGCTACATAAAACCAAATCATCATCAGGCCCAATGATTTGAGGATACCGAGGCCATACCGTCCCACGGTAAAGCCTATTGCACCCATGGCACCGATCGGAGCGACTTTCATGATCATTTTGATGACGAGAAATATCCCATCCAAAAAAGATTGCATGACCCGTTTTACCGGGTCGGCCTTTTCGCCCATCTTTGAAAAAGCAAAACCCAACAGCACAGCAAAAAACAGCACCTGCAGAATATTCCCCTCCGCAATAGAGCCAATGACATTATTCGGAATGATATCCAATAAAAACTGCACCACACCTTTTTGTTCTTTGCCACCTTCGATGTAGGAGCCCACTTGCGAGGTGTCCAGGGTAGATAGATTGACATTCATACCTTCGCCCGGCTTGGCAAGATTGATAACCACCATAGCGATAAACATGGCCATAAAAGTGGTCAGTTGGAAATAAATCATGGATTTAACACCAATTTTACCTACTTTCTTGACATCTTCCATACCTGCAATACCCAACACGATACTACAGAAAATCAAGGGAGCAATGATCATTTTGATGAGTTTGATAAAACCATCACCAAACGGTTTCAGCGCAACCCCCATTTCAGGATAGAGATGGCCTAAAGTAGCACCAATAATAATGGCCACAATGACCTGGAAATAAAGCGTCTTGAAAAGTTTCTTCATGTATAATATTAGGTTGAGAGTTGTTGTCCTCGCATGTTAAATTAGATTCTATGTTTGTTAGCGCCGTAAAAGTATCATTTTTTTGATCAATTGACCGTAAAAATCTGTTAAATTTTTAGATAAGATGAAAAAGCGGAGTGAAATTGTTTTAAAAATGTCGGGTTGATATATGCTGTGTAGATTCGAAGGGTTTTTAACGTGATGAAGTGGTAGGAAAACTTTACCTTTGCCATGGTATGGCAACAACACTTTACAATCCGTTTTTAGATTTCCAATTTGATAATCAAACTTGTTTTTTGACAGGAAGACAATTGCAATCGGGGGACGAACGTATCCAAGTCTTTCCGGTATGGATGATGCGTGCATTTGATTTGGAGGAAAAACCCTTTAAGATGCTTGATGAGCGTACCGTGACCTATAAACAACTCCAGTTGCCCTGTTCGGCAGACATCGCTTCCCTATTTGAGCAAACAGAAATCAAGGTCGAGGAAGCTGTGCAGCAGGGGTATGAAGCGGTAAAAAACTTGGATGAGCTTGTTTTGTTCCATTGGATAGCCAAAATATTGTATGGAGTGGTTTTTAATGAGATACAAACCGGGGTTCGTCAATCGGTGCTTTCTGGCGAGCCTATGAATTTTTCGCAAGCTTTGGTACATAAGTTTCGCAATCTGCACGCCATGTTGCAGTCTATTGTGGTGGATATGGAGTTCGAACAGCGAAACCCTTTTACTATTCAGATCTTTCCGGTGGCAAATGCACCCGAAACCTTCTCTTATAGGGACGAAATCAATACCTTGATATTTTCCTTACGTATGCGTGATTTTGCTATCATTGCCACTTTGCAGGACAATGGTACGAATGCTATCTACCATGAAGATGTCTTGAAAAAAATAGATGGGTATAGACTGCATCCTATACAGTTTGAGGAAGTTTGTGCACGTTATTTCTATTCTGCTTATTTATTCAATCGCTTGCCGGAATATACTTATATGGATACCGGAAAGAGAGTGTTTGTAGAGCCGATGCCCCTCAATGATTGGACATTAAAGCCTATCTTCGATCCTTGGCAGGCCAAGACTTATGGACAGGTCCTCGAAAATTTTTGGAAACCATGGGGATATACACTGTTTGAAATCATTAAAGATCCCGAACATCCTATGACTTTTCTTGCCGATGAAGAAGGGAGTTTCAGAGCGCATGTGGATGTGCCTTTGCTGGGATAAAGAATTTTGGCTTGTGTTTTGTGGGGAGTTTAGCAGGGGCAATTTCATAGATAAGAGGTATAATGGTTGTGAATAAAGTGTTGCTTGTGGCTGTTGGGATTTGTTGGAGCATATTGATCTATGCCCAGGAAAAAACTGTTGTGCCAAAGGATACGAGTATCGTAAGAGTTGTGGATAAGATCCCCCAGTTTCCCGGAGGACTACAGGGGTGGCGTCGGTTTTTAGAAAACAATTTGGATATTAGCAGGGCTGCTCAGGCATTGGACAGTGTTGCCTATGTAAAATATGGTTCGAGACAGACTGCCTATCTTGAGTTTACTGTATGTGAGGATGGTGAGATTTGTGATATCGAGGTGCTTAATAAGGACGGGGTAAGTCCAGAATTTTCACGTGAGGTGCTTCGTATTATGAAAAAATCCCCAAAATGGGAGCCGGGAAAGGTAGGTGACAGACCGGTTAGGACACGGTTCAAGCAGCCGATTACAGCTGTTTTGGATATTTGAGTAGACAACCAACCCTATGTCTGTGGTTGATGATCTGCCGTCGAGGTGGGACTATGGATAGAAACCGAGGGAGGATACTCATGTAGGGTATAATATCTGTTGGACCAACTGTTGCAGTACGGGAATTACCCTCTCTTGAAACCATGGATTTTTTCGCTGCCATATGAAATTTCTAGGGGAGGGATGAGGTAACGGGAAGAACCGAGGGAGGTATTCATGGTAGTTTTTTACGCTGTCGGTTAGACTCCTGTACTTTTCATTTTTCAGATAATATTCTTGAGCATATTTGCCGATCAGGAGAACCAATTGGACATCGTTGAGCTTTTTGAGAATCTGAGGATGCCACAATGGTGCACATTCCTTCCGTGGAGGGAGATCTCCGTTTTTACCTTTCCCCGGGTAACAAAGACCTGTGGGTAAGATCGCAAATTTTTGGGTGTCATAAAAATCCATATCGGATACATTGAGCCATTTTCGGAGCTCTTTTCCACTTTGATCGTTCCAAGGGATGCCCGATAGATGTACTTTTATGCCGGGAGCTTGACCCACAATTAATATTTTGGAAGTCTGGTCTAGTGTAAAAACAGGGTGCGGATCGTACGGTAATTTTCCTTCGCATACACGACAGGCTTTTATTCGAAACATAAGTTCGTCGAGATTTTCCTCCATTTTGGTGGTATTGAAATTGTGTCGATAATATAAGAATTATTTTTGATGCTTAAAAAACTAAAGGTCAAAATCTATAGAATATCGAGTTAATGGGGCTTTTCCAAAAAAATATCGTTCAGTTTTTCAGCCGGTTGCGGATTTTATTTGTTTTAAGGTTTTTTTTGTTTTGGATATATGGGTTTAAAATATCTATCTTTGCACTCGCTCCGCAAGGGGGCGTTTTGCTGGTCTTTTGGGCCGGTGTTTTTTGAAAGGGATTTTTAAGGGGTATGCGTTTAT
>Ga0182746_1000560_pt1 | contig 47730 bp, 42 predicted proteins | sample eDN3rd30CBELigOP_FD_128881 | JGI IMG/M metagenome (GOLD analysis project Ga0182746, IMG submission 128881) | Enriched Organic Plus compost microbial communities from Emeryville, California, USA - eDNA 3rd pass 30_C BE-Lig OP (version 2) (version 2) ...
GCCTCGCGGCCGGCCTCGATGCGCTTGGCGATGGCGATTTCGCCCTCGCGGGAAAGCAGCTCGACCGAGCCCATCTCGCGCAGGTACATGCGCACAGGATCGTCCGTACGCTCGGTCGGCTCACTGCGGCCGGTGGTGGTGGCGACGGCGGATTGCGTGGTCAGCGCGCGGCCGCTGCCCTCTTCCTCGTCCGCTTCCTCCTCGGCGCCGTCCTGGCCTTCCTCGCCTTCGTCCGTATCGACGACGTTGATGCCCATATCGGACAGCATCGCCATCGTGTCCTCGATCTGCTCGGAGGACACCTCCTCGGACGGCAGGACGGAGTTCAGCTCGTCATAGGTGACATAGCCACGGGCCTTGGCGGTCTTGAGGAGCTTCTTGACGGCCTGATCGGAGAGATCGAGCAGCGGGCTGTCGCGCTCAGGGCTCTCCGCCGCCTGCTTGTCCTGGTCCTCGACCTTGGCTGCCGGAGCGGGCTTGCTCCGTGGGCCAGTAGCTTTCGTTTTGACGGCTTGTGCTTGTGCTTTTGACAAGGGCTCGTATCCCGCTCTACCGGCGCCTGCTCACGCCATAATGCGGCAATTCGCCGCGCTCGCTGCCGCGATGGCGTCCACTACAGGCTCGCGCACAAACCTGAAGGTGCACCACCGGCTCCCCACCAACCTTGATCCGCGGTCCCGGAATGGGCCCGACGGCCGTCTCCCTGCACTTCGCTCGCAAGGGGCGCGCCAACATTGCCGCTAGTCTGCCGATACGGGCTGGTCGCTTGCCCTAGCAAGCAGGCCCTGGATCTCGCAGATGCGCGCTAGCGCGTCCTCGGAGCCGTCCCGGTGGTATGCCTGGACGGCTGCTTCGAGCGACTTCTGCAAGCCGACCTGCCTCTCGTGAAGCGCGAGGGCGTGGCGCCAGCCAACATCCACCTCGGTCTCAGAAGCATCAGGCTCTGCGAAACGATCGCTTCTATGCGTAACGGAGCGCTCCACAAGGTTAACGACCTTGCCGAGGCCCGCAACGCTCAATTGGGAGCGTAAACGCGCTCTGTCAAGATTATTCTCAAGCGCTTGTATGCTGAGAATGGCGTCGCGCAGCCGCGCCATCGCCGCCGAGGCGAAAGCAATGCCGGCAATCTCCTCGGCGTGCGCCTCGATGAGCCAGGGGTGATTGAGCATCGTTTTGAGGATCAGGGCCTCCCGCGGCGGGGCGTGCTCGGCCTGGGCGGCAAGCTCGGGGCTGGCGGTCGGGCGGCGCTGAGGGGCCGCCGCCTGCGGCATTTGCCCGAGCCTTGCCCGCTCCCGCATGCGCCAGTCCGGAGCCACGTTGTTGCGCCGCTGCCCGCCGGAGAAATTGGAACGCGAGCCCTGTCCGCGGGCGATCTGGCGCACGACCGTGCGGTTCATCGCCCACAGCGTCTCGCGCATTTCACGCTCGTAGTGGCCGCGAACGACACTGTCGCCAATCTTTCCCACCAGCCCGTTGAGACGGGCTTCGAGGGCGGCCCGCTGCTCCGGCGTCGAGATGTCGTGGCCCTGGGTCTCGCGCTCCCACAGCACGTCGAACAGCGCCCGGGTCTTGCTCAGCTCCTCCGCGAACGCGTCCGGGCCTTTCTGGCGGACGAGGTCGTCGGGATCGAGGCCGCCGGGCAGGAAGGCAAACCGCACGCTGTGGCCCGGACTCAGCAGGGGGAGGGCCGTCTCGACGGCCCGGAATGCGGCCTTGCGACCGGCGGCATCGCCGTCGAAGCAGAGGATCGGCTCGTCCGCCATGCGCCACAGAAGCTTTATCTGGTCCTCGGTGAGCGCGGTGCCGAGCGGGGCGACCGTTTCGCCGAAGCCCGCTTCGGTGAGGGCGATCGCGTCCATGTAGCCTTCGACGGCAATGACGCGGGATTTATCGTGGGCCGGGCCGCGGGCGCGGTGGGCGTTGAAAAGAACGTGCCCCTTATGGAAGAGCGGCGTCTCCGGCGAGTTGAGATACTTCGCCGGCGCGTCGGGGTCGAGCGCGCGTCCGCCGAAGGCGATCAGCCGCCCGCGCAGATCGGCGATGGGGAACATGACGCGATGGCGGAAGCGGTCGTAGGCGACGGGAATGTCGTCGCCGCCGATCAGCATGCCGGAGGCGATCATCTCCTCCACCTTGAAGCCAGCCGCTGCGAGGTGTTCGCGCAGAGCCGACTTGCTGTTCGGGGCATAGCCGAGCCGGAACGTGGCGATGGTCTCGCGGCCGAGGCCGCGGCGCTCCAGGTACCGCCGCGCCTCGGCGCCGGGACCGGACAGCAGCGCGTTCTCGAAGAAGGTGGCGGAAAGCTCCACGATGCGCTGCAGACGCTCGCGTGCATCCTCCTGCGCTTCATCGCGCGCCGAGACCTTCGGCATCGGAACGCCCGCCTGCTCGGCGAGCTGCTCGACGGCCTCGGGGAACGAGAGCCCGTCGGTTTTCATCAGGAACGTGAAGATGTCGCCGTGCTCGCCGGATGCGAAGCAGTGATAGAAGCCCTTGTGATCGTTCACCGTGAAGGACGGCGTCTTCTCCATCTTGAAGGGGGAGAGACCTTTGTATTCGCGCCCCGCGCGCTTCAGCGCGACCTTGCGGCCCACGACCGAGCTCACGCTGATCCGCGCGCGGATTTCATCCAGGAAGTTGGGCGGATAGCGCATTCGGCTCGCAGCGGCTCGACGGTTTCGGCGTTGAATGTATGACGTACGCGATTCGTGCGCGCGCCATCCTGCTGCGGGTCAATCTCAACGGGTTATGAGCGCAATCCACAGGGTTGGCCGCGTCGCGGATCATCCCGCCGACGGCGCTGCGGACGCACGCCGGGGTCTGTCCGGCATGCGCGCAACGGGGGGCTCAACGCCTCGGCGAGAAGCTACTTCAGCAGATCCTTGGTCAAGGCGCTCGCCTTGCCGAAGTCCATCTGGCCTGCGTACTTGGCCTTCAGCACACCCATCACCTTGCCCATGTCCTTCGGGCCGGCTGCGCCGGTCTCCTTGATGGCCGCGGCGATGGCGTCCTTCGTCGCCGCCTCGTCCATCTGCTGGGGCAGGTAGGCCTCGATCACGGCGATCTCCGCCTGCTCCTTATCCGCAAGGTCGGGACGTCCGCCCGAGGTGAACTGCTCGATGGAATCGCGGCGCTGCTTCACCATCTTGGCGAGCACCGTCAGAATGTCGGCGTCGGAGATCTTGTCCTTGCCCGACGGGCGCGCCTCGATGTCGGCCGTCTTGATCGCCGCATTCACGAGGCGCAGGGTCGCGACACGCTCCTTCTCGCCGGCCTTCATCGCCGTCTTGAGGTCATCGTTGATCTTCTCGCGCATGTTCGCCTCCTTGGACCTTCGCCGTGTTTAGGCACCCGCGGGGAACGTCGCAAGGCGCTTGAGGGAGGGCAATCCATCGGGACGGCGTCGTTCACCGGCTAGCGGCGAGAGGCGGGCGCGCCTCTGCAAAAGCTAACGCGGTGGAAAGAATTGCCGGCGTGCGCGACATACCGGAGCGGACGCAGAACGTCAGTTGACCGGCGAGTACCCATCCCATAGGTTCCGCCCGAATTCTGCCCCATAACCCGCGTCCGCCGGCGCTTCGGTCGCCTCCGTTGCGCCGCGCCTCGCGCGAAGCCGGAGCCGCCATTGACGACGCCATCCGATCTTCCGCCGCCCTGGGCCGACACGCCGCCGACCGCACGCCTGGTGCTCGCGGATGGAACCGTCATTTCCGGCATGGGGCTCGGCGCCACCGGCTCGGCGGTCGGCGAGGTCTGCTTCAACACCGCGATGACGGGTTATCAGGAGATCCTGACGGACCCCTCCTATGCCGGCCAGATCATCACCTTCACGTTCCCCCACATCGGCAACATCGGCGCGAACAACGAGGATACCGAGACCTCGAACCTCGCCGCCCGCTCCGGCGTGCGCGGTGCGGTTCTGCGCGCGCCCATCACCGGCCCGTCCAACTACCGCTCGGCACAGGATCTCGATGTCTGGCTGAAGGCACGCGGCATCATTGCCATCGCGGGCATCGACACGCGCGCGCTCACGGCGCGCATCCGCGAGCAGGGGACGCCCAACGGCGTCATCGCGCACGAGCCGTCGGGTGTCTTCGATATCGACAAGCTGAAGGCGGAAGCCGCCGCCTGGCCGGGGCTCGACGGCATGGATCTCGTTCCGGATGTCACGAGCGGTCAGAGCTACAACTGGGACGAGACGCGCTGGGTCTGGGGCAAGGGCTACGGCCGCAACGAGAACCCGGAGTTCCACGTCGTCGCCATCGACTACGGCCTGAAGCGCAACATTCTTCGTTGCCTTGCGAGTGCCGGCTGCAAGGTGACGGTGCTTCCGGCGACGGCGCGCGCAGAGGACGTGCTGGAGCGCAAGCCCGACGGCGTCTTCCTGTCGAACGGTCCGGGCGATCCCGCTGCCACCGGCGCGTACGCGGTGCCGGAGATCAAGAAGCTGGTCGATTCCGGTCTGCCGGTGTTCGGCATCTGCCTCGGCCACCAGATGCTGGCGCGGGCGCTGGGTGCGCGCACCCACAAGATGCGCCAGGGCCACCACGGGGCCAATCATCCGGTGAAGGACTTCACCACCGAGAAGGTGGAGATCACCTCGATGAATCACGGCTTTACGGTTGACCGCGAGACCCTGCCCGCCAACGTGGTGGAGACGCACGTTTCGTTGTTCGACGGCACGAACTGCGGTTTGCAGGTGAAGGATAAGCCGGTGTTCTCGGTGCAGTACCACCCCGAGGCCTCGCCGGGTCCGCAGGACAGCCACTACCTCTTCGAGCGCTTTGTCGACATGATGCGGCGACATAAGGCCGGATGAACGCGACCGGCGCTCACCATCCTACGAAACATTAATGCGGGCGGGGCTCCCAGCGCCCCGGCTCGCTGTTATAAAGTAGCGTTTGCAGGAATTTTGCGAAGCCGGCATGGAAAAAGTTCCCGAGGCGCAGTAAGCATTGGCGCCGACGGCAAAAACTCAACAAATGCCGCGGACTGGGAGGATGGAATGCAGCGTTGCGCGATGGTCTGCGTCCTGGTTGCCGCCTGTGCGGCACCGGCGCTGGCCGATGATGCCTGCCGCCAATCGGTGGCGGATGCCTTCAACAAGCAGCGCGGCTCGCGCGTCTTCACGATGGCTTCCGAGCTCAAGACGCCCACGGGCCAAGTCGAGATCACCGTCGAATATCAGCCGCCGGATCGCATGCGCCAGGTGATCACAGCGCCGGGGCAAGCGCCGCTCGAGACCGTGCTCTACGGCAAGCGCGCCTATTCCCGCCAGGGCACGGCCTGGAACGAGCTGATGCCGGCCGTCGCGCAGACGATCATCGCGCAGGTGCGCGAAGCGACGATCGACCCGCCGAAGGAGGTGGGAGATTTCGAGTGCCTGGGCACCAAGACCCTCGACGGCAAAGAATATCTCGCCTTCCGCAGCGTCGAGAAGAAGGCGCCCGCCGAGACGACGCCGGCGACGCCCCAGCTCCACCGCACGATCTATGTCGATGCCCAGACGGGCCTTCCCGCACAGAACATCGTCGTTGCCGAGGACGAGGGCGCAGAGCCCGTATTCAAAGCCACCTATGGCTATCCGGAGCACCTCGAAATCGAGGATCATCCGGATGCACCGCTCGTAAAAATGAAATAACCCGCGCTCAATGAGCGGGCGATAAAGAGTTTTGAGGACGCGTAAGATGGAGAAGCAGACGATGCGCCGGTTGTTGACGGCCCTAGCACTGATCATTGCCGCCGGCCCGGCTGCTCAAGCCGCCTGCAAGGACGAGGTCGCCACGGCGCTCGAGCGCCAGCGCAAGACCAGCGGTTTTCGCATGACGACCAAGATGCTCACCGAGGACGGCCTCGTGAACATGACGGTCGATTACCAGCTGCCCAATCGCATGCGCCAGGTGATCACCTCGACCGTCGAGCCCCGTCCTGTCGAGACGGTGGTCATCGGCCGCGACGGCTGGACCCGCGCCGAGGGTGAGGAATGGCATCCGCTGCACCCGCAGGTCGCAGACGCAATGGCGGCGCAGATGCTGGAAACGCTGGGTGAGGCGGACCAGGGCGCACTCGGCGAGTTCGATTGCCTCGGCAAGCAGCCGGTCGATGGCAAGAGCTATCTCGCCTATCGCGGCGAGAACGTCGATCCCAACGACAAGGAGCGCATGCTCCAGGGCGCGCCGCCGGCGGAGAAGCCAAAGCTTCCCGATCGCCCCGTGCGCGTCATCTTCGTCGACCCGATCACCGGGCTGCCCGCCCGCAGCATCTTCGGCCGGGCGGACAAGCTCGAGAAGCCGATCTTCGAGGCCATCTACAGCTATCCGGCGGATATCAAGGTCGACGCCCCGAAGTTCCCCGGCGCCCCGGCCGACAAGCCGGCCGCGAGTGCGGCCGATAAGCCTGCCGAAAAGAAGTAACTGGGACTTGCAAGCGCGCCGTCCGCGAAGGTAGGAACCTGGGGAGCGCGACAAACATAGCGTAGAGCCGTTCCGCGTCCGGCCGGAGCGGCTCTAGGCACGATCCCACACACTTTGAAGCACCCGCCACCGCCCTGCGGCGTGCGGGCGTGCGCGTGCGGAAATGTGGCTATAGCCAAAGCCGCCGATCATGAATAAAAGGCCGCCTCATGCCCAAACGCACGGATATCAAGTCCATCCTCATCATCGGGGCCGGACCGATCGTTATCGGCCAGGCCTGCGAGTTCGACTACTCGGGGACCCAGGCCTGCAAGGCTCTGAAGGCCGAGGGGTATCGGATCATCCTGGTCAACTCCAATCCGGCGACGATCATGACGGACCCGGATCTGGCGGACGCGACCTACATCGAGCCGATCACGCCCGACGTCGTCGCCAAGATCATCGAGAAGGAGCGCCCCGATGCGCTGCTTCCGACCATGGGCGGGCAGACCGCGCTCAATACGGCGCTGGCGCTCGAACGCCAGGGCGTGCTGGAGAAGTTCGGCGTCGAGATGATCGGCGCGCGCGCCGAGGCGATCGACAAGGCCGAGGACCGCAAGCTCTTCCGCGAGGCGATGGACAAGATCGGGCTCGAAAGCCCGCGCGCGGCTATTGCGTCCTCGCCGCCGATCCGTGACGCGCAGGGACACATCGTGCGCTACGACACGGCGGCGGGCTTTGCGGAGGCCATGCGGCTCCTGGAGACGATCGGGCTGCCCGCCATCATCCGGCCGGCGTTCACGCTCGGCGGTACGGGCGGCGGTGTCGCTTACAATCGGGAAGAGTTCGAGCAGATCGCCCGCTCCGGGATCGATGCCTCGCCGGTGGGGCAGATCCTCATCGACGAGAGCCTGCTCGGCTGGAAGGAGTACGAGATGGAGGTCGTCCGCGACAAGGCGGACAACTGCATCATCATCTGCTCTATCGAAAACGTCGATCCGATGGGCGTGCATACGGGCGATTCCATCACCGTCGCCCCGGCGCTGACGCTCACGGACAAAGAATATCAGATCATGCGCAACGCCTCGATCGCGGTGCTGCGGGAGATCGGCGTGGAGACCGGCGGCTCGAACGTGCAGTTCGCGGTCAATCCGGACGACGGCCGGCTGGTCGTGATCGAGATGAACCCGCGCGTGTCGCGCTCTTCGGCGCTCGCCTCGAAGGCCACCGGCTTCCCGATCGCGAAGGTCGCTGCGAAACTCGCGGTCGGCTACACGTTGGACGAGCTTGCCAACGACATCACGGAAGGCGCGACGCCGGCTTCATTCGAGCCGACGATCGATTACGTCGTCACGAAGATTCCGCGCTTTGCCTTCGAGAAGTTCCCCGGCTCCGATGCCACGCTCACCACGGCGATGAAGTCCGTGGGCGAGGTTATGGCCATCGGCCGCACCTTTGCCGAGAGCGTGCAGAAGGCGCTGCGCTCGATGGAGACGGGGCTTTCCGGTTTCGACGATATCGCGCTCGAAGGCCTCGGCGTCGGCGACGATAAGAACGTCATCCGGGCCGCAGTCTCCAAGCCGACGCCAGATCGCCTGCTGAAGGTGGCGCAGGCCATGCGCCTCGGGTTCAGCGTGGAGCAGGTGTTCGAGTCCTGCCGGATCGACCCCTGGTTCCTCAACCAGATCAAGGAAATCATCGATCAGGAAGAGCGGGTGAAGGCGCACGGCCTGCCCAAGAGCGCCGAGCAGCTCCGCTCCCTGAAGGCGATGGGCTTCTCCGACGCGCGGCTCGCCACGCTCGCGGGGATGAGCGAGAAGGATGTGCGCGCCCACCGGGCCAGTCTCGGCGTGCACCCGGTCTTCAAACGCATCGACACGTGCGCGGCGGAATTCGCGGCGCCGACCGCCTACATGTATTCGACCTACGAGCGCGGGCTCGTCCTGGCCGAGACAGGCAACGATTCCGATGCGCCGGACTGCGAGGCGCGCCCCTCCGACAAGGAGAAGGTGATCATTCTCGGCGGCGGCCCCAACCGCATTGGGCAGGGTATCGAGTTCGACTACTGCTGCTGCCACGCCTGCTTCGCGCTGACCGCTGCGGGCTTCGAGACCATCATGATCAACTGCAACCCGGAGACGGTCTCCACCGACTACGACACCTCCGACCGGCTCTACTTCGAGCCGCTCACCGCCGAGGATGTGCTGGAGATCGTCGCCAAGGAGCAGTCCAAGGGGAAGCTCAAGGGCGTCATCGTGCAGTTCGGCGGCCAGACGCCGCTGAAGCTCGCCGCGGCGCTCGAGGATGCAGGCGTGCCGATCCTCGGCACCTCGCCCGACGCCATCGATCTTGCCGAGGACCGCGATCGCTTCAAGGAGCTGATCGAGCGCCTCGGGCTGCGCCAGCCCAACAGCGGCATTGCCCGCTCGCCCGGCGAGGCCCGCGCCATCGCGGATGGGGTTGGATATCCGGTCGTGATCCGGCCCTCATACGTGCTGGGCGGGCGCGCGATGGAAATCGTGCACGACGGCTCCGAGGTGGACCGGTACGTCGCCCGCCTGTCGGCGACGCTGGATCGCCCGTCCGAGCTGGTCGTCTCGGAGAAGCGCCCGCTTCTGATCGACCGCTATCTCACCGATGCGGTCGAGGTGGACGTCGACTGCCTGGCCGACGGCAAGGATACCTTCGTCGCCGGCATCATGGAGCACATCGAGGAGGCGGGTATCCATTCCGGCGACAGCGCCTGCTCGCTGCCGCCCTATACGCTGGGGCCGGACATGCTGGCCGAGCTCGACCGCCAGACGCGCGAGCTCGCGCTAGCGCTGAAGGTCGTCGGCCTGATGAACGTGCAGTTCGCGATCAAGGACGGTGTCGTCTACGTGCTCGAGGTCAACCCGCGCGCTTCGCGCACCGTGCCGTTCGTGGCGAAGGTGATCGGCAACCCGATCGCGTCGATCGCGGCGCAGGTGATGGCCGGCAAGCCGCTCGCGGATTTCAAGCTGAGCGCCTCGAACCTCAAGCACGTCGCGGTGAAGGAGGCGGTGTTCCCGTTCGCGCGCTTCCCTGGGGTCGATCCGATCCTTGGCCCGGAGATGCGCTCGACCGGCGAGGTCATGGGCATCGACAGCGATTTCGCCATGGCGTTCTACAAGAGCCAGCTCGGCTCGGGGATCGTCCTCCCCATGGAGGGGACCGTCTTCGTTTCGGTAAAGGACACCGACAAGGACCGGGTGGTGGCGCCCGTGCGCGAGCTGGAAGCGATGGGCTTCAGGATCATCGCCACCCGTGGAACCAAGCGTCACCTCGAGGCGAACGGCATTAAGTGTGAAGCTATCAACAAGGTATTGGAGGGTCGCCCGCACATCGTCGATGCGATGAAAAACGGCGACGTTCACCTTGTTTTCAACACCACCGCCGGCGCCAAGGCATTGGCAGATAGCAAGGATATCCGCCGGACCGCCTTGCTGAACCATATACCATACTATACAACCATAGCGGGAGCGGTGGCGGTCACCAGGGCAATTAGAGCCCTGAAAGCGGGCACGTTGCGCGTTGCCCCTTTGCAAAACTTCGTGACGCACCCATCCTAACCCAGCGGACCGCCCACCTCACGGATGGCGCGGTCCATTTCACACGTTGGCAGCCAACGAGTGTCGGTGGTCCTGGCAGCTCCTGTCAGGCCGAAGGGAGATATTAGGGAATGACCATGGAACGGGTCCCGATGACTATCGAGGGTTACCGCTCGCTCGAAGCGGAGCTGCAGCGCCTCAAATCGGAGGAGCGCCCCCGTATCATTCAAGCCATCGCCGAGGCGCGCGCCCATGGTGACCTGTCGGAGAACGCGGAATATCACGCGGCCAAGGAAGCCCAGGGCCTCAACGAGGCGCGCGTGGCCGATCTCGAGGACCGCATCAGCCGGGCCGACGTCGTCGATACCTCGAAGCTGTCGGGCGACACCGTGAAGTTCGGCGCCACCGTCACCCTCGTCGACGAGGACACCGACGAGAAGGTGAAGTACCAGATCGTTGGCGACTTCGAGGCCAGCGTGAAGGACGGCAAGGTCTCGATCTCCTCGCCCATCGCGCGCGCGCTGATCGGCAAGGCGAAGGGCGACACGGCCGAGGTGACGACGCCGCGCGGCGCACGCTCGTACGAAGTCCTCAAGATCGAGTGGAAGTAGGCCGGCGCGCGCCGTGAGCCTGCGGGGCGCACGGACACGACATCCCTATCCGAGACGCACGGCGCTGGCGGTGGCGGGAGCCGTCGCGGCGCCGCTCACTTTTCGGGAACGGCGATCGGCACGCCCGGCTCGCGCTTGGCGCGGCGGATGGTGAGGAACGTCTTCACGCTGGCGACGTTCGGCGCCGCGGTCAGGTGCTCCAGCACGAACTCCTGGAACGCCGGCAGATCCTTCGCCACGCACTTCAGCATGAAATCGCTCTCGCCCGAGAGCATGTAGGCCTCGCGCACGATGGGCCAGCCCAGGATGCGGTTTTCGAAGGTGCGCAGCTCCGCCTCGGCCTGGTTGTGCAACCCGACCATGGCGAAGGCGGTGAGCTCGAAGCCGAGCGCGGCCTCGTCGAGAAGCACCGTGTAGCCCGCGATCAGGCCCGCTTGCTCGAGGGCCCGTACGCGCCTCAGGCACGGCGGCGCCGAAAGACCCACGCGCGAGGCCAGGGCGACATTGGTTATGCTGCCGTCGGCCTGCAACTCTTTCAGGATACGCCAATCGACGGGGTCGAGGCGCAGGGCCATGGGCTCCAATCTCCGGGATGAAGCGCGCGCTTAGGGGCGCCGAAAGTGGCAGAGTTGCACCATGCCGCGCCATTTGGCTAGCGTTCCCAGCGCACTTTTGTACCGCAACAGTCCATCGCAAAGAACGGTGGACAGCCGCCGTCGCAACGGGGAAAAGCTGCAAGCAGCAAACATGAATGCCACCGCCAGAGAGCCACGCCCGCTTGAGGGCAAGCGCACGTGGATCATCACCACGGGTGCGGCCGGCATGGATGCGCAAACGCGCGGGCTCGCCGATGCCCTGGGCCTCGACTATGAGATGAAGCCCATCGCGCCGCGCGGGTTCTTCAGGCTGATGTCGCCGTGGGGGCCGGTTGCGCCCGCCGAGCGGTTCGGCATGGAGGGAAGCACGTTCGCGCCACCCTGGCCGGAGGTGGTCATAGCGCTGGGTCGCACCGCCGTGCCGTATCTGCGTGCGCTGCGGTGGCGGTCTCCCGAGACGTTCTCGATCCTGATGCTCGACACGCGCGCGGGCCTTGCCGCCGCCGACGTCATCTGGGTGCCGGAGCATGACCGCCTGCGCGGACCGAACGTCATCAGCACGTTGACGGCGCCCCATAGCTTCACGCCGCAGCGGATCGCCGACCTTCGGCGCGAGATGCCGCCGAGTATCGCCGCGCTTCCCGCCCCGCGCATCGCCGTGATCCTCGGCGGCAAGAATGCCGTCTACGATTTCCGGGAGAAGGATGACGCCCTCTTTGGCGCGGCGCTGCGCTCGCTGGGTGAGCTGGGCGCAAGCTTCATGATCACGCCGTCGCGGCGCACGCACCCGCGGCTGCTGGCGGCAGTGGATGCCGCAACGGAGGATTTCCCGCGCATCCTGTGGGACGGGCAGGGGGCGAATCCCTATCCCGATTTTCTCGCCCATGGCGAAGCGTTCGTCGTCACCGCCGACAGCGTCAACATGACGGGCGAGGCCGCGGCCACGGGCCGGCCGGTGCTGGTGTTCCATCCCGGCGGGGGCTCGCGCAAGTTTCGCCGTTTCCACGCGGCGCTCGAAGCGCACGGCGCGACGCGCCCGCTTTCCGAACGCGTCGGCGAGATTCCGCGCTGGAACTATGCGCCGCTCAACTCGGCGGAGACGATTGCCCGCGAGATCGAGCGCCGCTGGCGCGCGAGGCGAGGCGAGCGCTGATGCAGCAAGCCTCCGCCGCCCCCGGTGAGATCATCTGCGCAGGCGGAACGCTATCCCTGCCCGAACTTTCGCGCCCCGCGCGGCTGTGGCGCTTTACGGAGCTGGGATTGGTCTTCCTCGCGGCGCCCTTCGCCGTCGACTATCTGGTGCACCAGCGCGGCATCCCGGTGTTCATCGCGCTGATGCCGGTGATGGCGGCCGTCGTGCTGTGCCTCACCATCGATCGCACCTTCTCCTTTCGCCGCGAGCTGACGCGCGGGTTCAGCATCGCCCAGCTCGCATCGATCCTCACCGTGTTCGTGCTCGCCGGTGGCGTCGTCGCCACGTACGTTGCGGAATATCACCCGGCGCTGTTTCTGGAGTTTCCCCGCAACCGTCCCGACACGTGGGCACGCATCATGGTGCTCTATCCGCTGATGTCGGTGGCGGTGCAGGAGCTCGTCTACCGCACATTCTTCTTCCACCGCTACGGCGTCCTGTTCGGCGGGGCCTGGTGGCTGGCGATCCTCCTCAACGGCGTGCTGTTCGGGGTCGGCCATATCGTGATCGGAACGCCGCTCGCCATTTACGGAACGATGGCCGCGGGCGTTTTATTCGCATGGCGATATGCGATGACACGCGCATTCTGGGCGGTGTTCATCGAGCATACGCTATGGGGCGCGCTGGTTTTTACGGTCGGGCTCGGGCGCTATTTCTTCACTGGCGTCGGCATTCTTTCCTGGCGATAAAGCGCTTCTTGCGCGCCGCAGGCTGCGCACACCGGCAAGTGTGGCGTATGCTGCCGCCGCACGGCTCGTTAGAAACATGGCCTGATATTCCTCCAAGGGGGCGCGCGATGCCGGAGGCGCTACAGGAACTGGCTGGAAGCAGTTGCTGGATTTTCAGCGACGGCAAAGCCGGCAACGATGCGCAGACGCTGGGCGTTGCGAACGCGCTCGGTCTTGCGGTCGAGTTGAAATCCGTCGCGCCGAGAGGGGTTCACCGGCTTCTCTCTCCCTGGATCGGCGTTGCTTCGCGCGAGCACTTCGGTGGAGCGGGAAGCCGCTTTGCTCCGCCGTGGCCGAGGATCGCCATGTCCATCGGCCGTCTCACGACGCCCTATATCCGCGCGCTGAAACGGCGCGCAGGGCCGAGCACGTTCACGGTCATTCTGCAGGATCCGAAGGTGTCGCTGCGCACCGCCGACCTGTTCTGGGTGCCCGAGCACGACAGGCTGCGCGGCCCCAACGTGGTGACGACATTGACCGCGCCGCACAGCTTTTCGCCCAGCCGCCTCGCTGCGCTGCGCCAATCCATGCCGAAGGCAATCGCAGCGCTCCCCGAGCCGCGCGTTGCCGTGCTCCTCGGCGGCTCGAACGGCGACTATACGTATACGCCCGCAGCGCTACAGCGCTTGACCGACCGGCTGACGGAATTCGGCAGGCTGGGCGCCGGATTTCTGGTGACGCCGTCGCGACGATCGGATCCGGCATTGGTCGTGTGTGCCAAAGCGGCCGTGCAGCCATTTCCGCACATCTTCTGGGACATGGCGGGAGAGAACCCCTATCCGCACTACCTCGCGTGTGCCGATGTGTTCCTCGCGCCGGCCGACAGCATCAACATGACGGGCGAGCCGTGCGCGACCGGTCGGCCGGTGTACGTGTTCCATCCCGATGGAGGATCACCGAAGTTCGCGCGCTTCCATCGCGCCCTGGAGGAATACGGAGCCACGCGGCGTGCAGATGAAATAAACTCTATAGGACAGTGGAATTATAAAGCGCTGAATTCTGCTCCGGCTATCGCGGCGCATATCGCCGAACGGATGAAATTACATTCTTCGCGGGCTGCAAATGCAGCTGAACTGTGTACAAGCGCGCGCCCCTGTGGGCTCGGCAAATCGGCAACGTGATTATACGCGCCCTCCGTGACAGCATTTCAATATGGATTGCTGAGGGAGTGTTGCTATGACCGCTTCTATCAATGCCATTGTCGCTTCTCTTCTTTCGAGTTTCGAGCGTGCGCCCGTACGCCGCCAGCCCTATCCGCACTGGTTCTTACAGAATTGCCTGCCGCCATCGGTTGTCGACGAGATTCTCGCCATGCCGCTCACGGCGGCGGATCTCGGCGGAGTTTCCGGACGCCGCGAGCTGCACAACAATACGCGGCATTATTTCGATCCGCCGAACAGGGCGAAATACAAATGCGCCGAGGGCGTGGCGAGCGCGCTGCAGGATCAGCGCCTGACATCCGCGATCGAGCGCATCTTCGGCGCCCAGCTTGGCGGCACGTACCTGCGCATCGAGTTTGCTCAGGATGTCGATGGCTTCTGGCTCGAGCCGCACACGGACATCGGCGTCAAGACTTTCACCTTCCTCATCTACCTGTCGAAGGATGCCTCGCACGCCGATCTCGGCACGGACATCTACGACCACGACAAAACCTGGGTCGGGCGTTCGCCGTTCGCGCCGAACGCCGGATTGATCTTCGTGCCCTCCAATGTGACCTATCACGGCTTCGAGCCGCGCAAGATCGACGGCGTGCGCAAATCGCTCGTCATCAATTACGTGACCAACGATTGGCGCGCCCGTGAGCAGCTCGCCTATCCCGAGCAGCCGGTGCTCAGCCTGGAGGAGCCTGCACTCGTCTAGGATGATGGCGGCGGGGGCACGAGCCGGGGGCATGCGTCAAAGGACGCATGCCCTTTTTCGTTTGCGATCAAAGCGCTATATGCAAGCCAGCAACCGGCGCTCAGCCGTGGGCCGCGGCGCCGTGTCTGGGCCGTTGAGCCCCGCGGGCCGATCGGCTAGAAGCGCCCAAAGCATGAATTCCCCGCATCGCGAACGAGGAGGCCGCCCCCGTGGCGAACCCGCAATACGTCTATCACATGCACAAGCTCTCCAAGGCCTATCCGGGGGGCAAGCAGGTCCTGAAGGACATCTCGCTGTCGTTCCTGCCGGGCGCCAAGATCGGTGTCGTCGGCCTCAACGGCGCGGGTAAGTCGACGCTCCTGAAGATCATGGCCGGCGTCGTCGACGATTACCTCGGCGAGGCCAAGGCGGCGGACGGCATCAAGGTGGGCTACCTGCCGCAGGAGCCGGAGCTCGATCCCACGAAGGACGTGCTGGGCAACGCCATGGAAGGCGTCGGCGAGAAGAAGGCCATCCTCGATCGCTACAACGAGATCGCGGCGAACTATTCCGACGAGACCGCCGACGAGATGACGGCGTTGCAGGATCAGATCGACGCGCTCGATCTCTGGGACCTCGACACGCAGGTGGAGCAGGCGCTCGATGCGCTGCGGTGCCCGCCGGGCGATGCCGACGTGAAGAAGCTGTCGGGCGGCGAGAAGCGCCGCGTGGCGCTCACCCGCCTGCTGCTGTCGAAGCCCGACATCCTCCTGCTCGACGAGCCGACCAACCACCTCGACGCGGAAAGCGTCGCGTGGCTGGAACGCTATCTGAAAGAGTATGCGGGCTGCGTGATCCTCGTCACCCACGACCGCTACTTCCTCGACAACCTCACCGATTGGACGCTGGAGCTCGACCGCGGGCAGGGCGTGCCATGGAAGGGCAACTACTCGAGCTGGCTGGAACAGAAGGCCAAGCGCGCCGAGAGCGAGAAGGCGGCCGAGGAAGGGCGCCAGAAGCAGATCAGCCGCGAGCTGGAGTGGATCCGCTCATCGCCCAAGGCACGGCAGGCAAAGTCGAAGGCGCGCATCACCGCTTACGATAAGCTGGTTGAAGAGGCGGGCCGTGAAGAGGTGGGCAAGGCGTCGTTCTCCATTGCCCCCGGTCCGCGCCTCGGCGACATGGTCGTGGAGGTGGACGGCCTCACGAAAGCGTTCGGGGACCGCCTGCTGATCGACGATCTGACGTTCAAGCTGCCGCCGGGCGGCATCGTCGGCGTCATCGGTCCCAACGGCGCCGGCAAGACGACGCTGTTCAAGATGATCACCGGAGCGGAAAAGCCGGACAACGGCTCGATCAAGCTCGGTCCGACGGTGAAGCTCGCCTACGTCGACCAGAGCCGCGATCACCTCGACGACAAGAAAACCGTCTGGGAGGAAATCTCGGGCGGCCTCGACATCATGAAATTCGGCGACAAGCGCGAGATGTCGTCGCGCGCCTATTGCGGCTGGTTCAACTTCAAGGGCGCGGATCAGCAGAAGAAGGTGGGGCTTCTCTCGGGCGGTGAGCGCAACCGCGTGCATCTCGCCAAGATGCTGAAGGAGGGCGGCAACCTGTTGCTGCTCGACGAGCCGACGAACGACCTCGACACCGAGACGCTCGGTGCGCTGGAGGCGGCGCTGGAGGATTTCCCCGGCTGCGCCGTGGTGATCAGCCACGATCGCTTCTTCCTCGATCGTCTTGCGACGCACATCCTCGCCTTCGAGGGCGACAGCCACGTCGAATGGTTCGAGGGCAACTTCGAAGCTTACGAGGCCGATAAGAAGCGGCGTCTGGGCGATGCCGCCGTCGAGCCGCACCGCATCAAGTACAAGCGTTTCGAGCGTGCGTGATCGACGCTGCCGGAAACTATGAGCGCGGCGGGCCGTCCGGTCCGCCGCGCTTTTCTTTTCAGGCTATGGGGTCGTCTTGGGCTGCCCCGAGGCGTTGTTGGCGTTGTTGGGCATCGCCTTCACTTCCGCTTCCGTCATCGAGAGCACGAGCCCGTCCGGCTTCACGTCGCTGACCTTGTCGGCGGAGATGTGATAGCGCTGTCCGCCGATGCCGAGCGTGGTCTCCGCATCCATGTAGATATCCGTCACCTTATCTTCGGGATTGCGGATCAGCTCGGTGATCTCGCCGATCTTCTTGTTGTCGCTGCTGTAGACCGGCTTATGGGTCCAGCTCGCGAGATCCTTCTGGGCGACGACGAACGGCGCTCCGCCCATACGCGCGGTTTGCGCGGGTGTCTGCGTCTGCGGCGCCGGCGGTGCCGTTGCGACCCTGTCATGGCGTGGGCCGCTGAGGAGATACCAGCCTAGTCCCAGCAGAGCGAGGGCGGCCAATACCGGCAGAAGCCAGTTGCCGGACGATCTTTCCGCCGCGTAGGAGGAACGCGCGCGGCTCGCCTGATCGGCTGCTGCGGTCGTCACATTCTCGAGCACGCCGGTTCCGCTCAGGTGGCTCGCGAAGCCGGACGGCAGGGCGCGCATGATGTTGTCCTTTTGCGAGGTGAGCAGCTGCGCGACGCCGCCGGTGCCGGTGCTCTGCTGTCCGAGGACGCCCATGATGGCAGGGGTGAGGAGGCCGAGGAGGCCCTTTGCTCCATTGTCACCCACACCCGCATAGCGGTTGAGCGCCGTGGCGAGGGTGGCGGTGGTGTTGCTGCCGAGCAGGGACGACAGCGCGCCGAGCCCTTCTTCGGCAACGGCCGCCTGTTGCGGCGTACCCATCATTCTGGCGGCGGTGGCAAGAAGCCCAGGTTCCTGCTGGTCGATGGTATTCTCCACTCTGGCGGCGCCGCCCGGCTTCGACACGGCGGACATGAGCGCAGCGAGAATTCCCGGAATGCCGGCGCCCACGGCCTTCTGAACGGCTGCGCGATCGATCCCGAACGACGACGCGATGCGGCCGAGCATGTCGGGCGTGATGAATTGGCTGATGAGAGAAACGAGGTTCGGCGAGCTGGGCATAAGACTCTCCCTGTTGAAGCAGTCCCCCCGGACCTGCGGGTACGTGTACGCGGTTTCAAGTCAGCCGGATCTCAGCATCTGTAAGTACCGGCACGTAATGTTTGGGCGGGATATCGCCGTGCATTGAAGCGCCGATGTCTGTGCTAGTTAATCGTCGATGGTGTTGGCTGCGAAGATTGGCTGCAACTTTTGCTCGACTGGACATGCATTCGAAGCAATCGAGCGGCATCGGGTTCGCCATGGCCGGGCCCCAATCGCTTGTAACGTGCACGCCGGGATCATTGTGTTGTGTCAGGGGGAAGAACGATGGCGTGGCTCGGCAAACGGGTGAGCAACGGCGATCCGGCGGAAGCGGCGGTGCAAGGGATGTCGGCGCTGGAGGGCGGCAGGTTTGCAGCCGTGCTTTCGGCGGTGGCGCTTTTGTTTTCCGGCTACAGCCTGTGGGAGACATCGCTCAAGGACGCGGACGTGCGCGTCTTCGTGCCGCCCGTCATCCAATTCTCCGCGCCCTACCAGAACTCGAACTTCGAGGTGATTGCCGTGCCGGTCACGCTCGCCAACGAAGGCGCGCGTACGGCGACGGTTCTTTCCATGGAGCTTGTCGCCACCGATCCGCGCACCGGCGCGTCCAAGAAATTCTACGCCGCGGATCTCGGCCGCTGGACCATGGAGCGCACGCGCTCGGGCGCTTACGAGCCCTTTGCGCCGCTTTCCCTGTCGGGGCGTTCGAGCCGTACCGAGCAGGTGCTGTTTTATACGCGGGGCGCGGATCAGAAGCCGGACGAGCTGATCCGCGAGGTCGGCCCATACGATTTCACGCTGACGCTGGACGTGGCGGAATCGGAGGCGAAGCCTTCGGTCCGTTTCGAGCGCGCCCTGCTCAACTACGATGCGCGGGCCTTCAACGAAGGCACGTTGCCGCTCTACAGCGCCGACTGGCGCGCTTCGAGCAGCGCCCAGAACGTCGACCAGAACGCTGACAAGAGCGTCGACAAGAACGCCGAATGAGTTGAGGGCTGCGCGCCGCTGCCGCCCTGCCGGCGCGGCGCCTCACGCCGCGTGTAGCGAAGCCGCAAGTGTGCGGGCCTTCTTCAGGTCGGCAACGAAGGCCGCATAGGCTTTGCGCTTCTCGGCGGCGTCCGGGATACGCAAAAGGTACGACGGATGCACGGTGATGAAGCCGGCGTGCCCGTCGAACTGCGCGGGGCCACGGAAGCGGGCGATCGGCAGCGCCTTGCCCGCCAGTGCCAGGACGGCGGTCGCGCCCAGGGCGACGATGAGCTTCGGCTGGACGAGCTGCAGCTCCTTTTCCAGCCACCAGCGATAGTGGCGCACCTCGCCCACCGTAGGCTTCTGGTGGAGCCTGCGCTTGCCGCGCTGCTCGTATTTGAAGTGCTTCACCGCGTTGGTGAGGTAGGACTTGCTGCGGTCGATGCCCGCTTCCTCCATCGCGGCGTCCAGCATCTTGCCCGCGGGACCAACGAACGGGCGCCCTTGCAGATCCTCCTGGTCGCCCGGCTGCTCACCGACGAACGCGATCGCCGGATGCAGCGGGCCTTCGCCGAGAACGGCGTGGGTGCCGCCCTTCACGAAGGGCTCGGACGCGGTGATGATGGCGTTGAGCTGAGACAGCGTCTTCGGATCCCCGCCGTTGCGGGCCGCGACCGCCTTGACGGGGTCTTTCTTGCGGGCGGGTGCGGGAGCCTTGTCCATGAGGGCTTCAACGCGCGAGCGGGCATTTCGGACGAGGCCGGGGATCAAATTGGTTTCCGGCATGTTGCGCCAGTATTTTCGGGGCATCTCCCGCTGCATGGCCGCGCGATTGAGGCGCGCGGGGTTGAAGGTCGCGGCGTAATAGGTGGACCAGCCCGCTTCGATGCCGTCCGCAGCGGGGATGTCCTCGCGGCTGCCAGGGCCGCCCCGGTGCAGCGTATGACCGTCCCAATACAGCGATCCGACCGGCGTCAGGATCGACCAGTGCAAGCCGCGAAACCGCTCGACGAAAAACGGCGCCACTTCCTCGACGATGAAATGCTCCGGCTCGAACCAGGCGACGTAGCGTTCCTCGGGGATGCCCGGCACACGGCGGAAGCGCACGAACGCGTGCATCTTGTGCAGGTCGCGACGAACCGACTTCTCCATCATCGCAAGACGGTGCACCAGCGGGTCGCTATGGACCTCGAGCAATGCGCGCTCGCCGTTATGGATGCGCCAGATCAGTGCATAGAGAAGGCCATGGCGTTGCGGTGCGCGATGGCAGACGACAATGCGCACGAGCTCGGCAAGCTCGCGTGGAAGGATTATCGCCGGGGCCTCGGGTAAAGCGGGCGCGTCGAACAGCGTCGGGGTGCCGGCCGTCTGCCATGTCACACGGTTGGGGAGGACATGCCCCGCGATAAGGCTGCGCACGGCGGCGCGGAAGCCCTCCGGGTCGGCGCCTTCACGCAGCGTGACGACTTCGCTTTCCATCACAGTAGCGACAGCTGCTTCGGCGGCACCAGCCGGGCGCGCAGGTCGGCGCGGTCGGTCAAACGCGCGGGATGATGATCCGACGCAATGAGAAACGGCGCAGCGCGTCTGAAACCGCGTGTGAGGCGGCGCACGTCATCGGCGCGTAGCCGCGCGTGCCGGCGCGCTTCCAGGATCCTGTCCACGGCACGCGCACCGAGCCCTGGAACACGCAGCAACATCTCCCGCGTCCCGGTGTTGATGCAAACGGGAAACGCGCCGCGGTGCTTCAATGCCCAGGCGAGCTTGGGATCGATATCGAGATCGAGCATGCCTTCTTCGGCGCTGGCGGAAATCTCCGCGACCGAGAAGCCATAATGGCGCAACAGCCAGTCCGCCTGATAGAGGCGGTGCTCGCGTGCGAGCGGGGGTGCCGTGGGGGGCAGCAGCGCGCTCGCGTGCTCGATGGGGCTGAAGGCAGAGTAGTAGACGCGCGAAAGCCTGAAGCGCTTGTAGAGATCGGCGCTGGCCTCGAGCACGTCGGCATCCGTCGCCGCGTCGGCCCCGACGATCATTTGCGTGCTCTGTCCGGCGGGCGAGAAGTGCCGCTTCTCCTCGCGCGCCTCGGCGATGCGCTCGTGCATCTGGCCCATCACCGCGGTGATGGCTGCGCCGTTCTTCTCGGGTGCCAGACGCGTGAGGCTCGCGGCCGTCGGCAGTTCCAGGTTGATCGACAGCCGGTCCGCCCAAAGTCCGGCCTGCTCGATGAGCCAGGGGCTCGCCTCCGGAATGGTCTTCAGATGGATGTAGCCGGCGAAGCCATGCTCGCGCCGCAGCGTCTTCGCCACGCGCATCAACTGCTCCATGGTGTAGTCGGCCGACCGTATGATGCCGGAGGAGAGGAACAGGCCCTCGATGTAGTTCCGCTTGTAGAACTCGAGGGTGAGCGTAACGACCTCTTCCACCGAGAACCGCGCCCGTTCGACGTTGGAGGAACGCCGGTTGATGCAGTACGCGCAGTCGAACAGGCAGTAATTGGTGAGCAGGATTTTGAGCAGCGACACGCAGCGGCCGTCGGGCGTGTATGCGTGGCAGATGCCCGCTCCGGTGGTGGAGCCAAGGCCAGCCTTTCCCGCCGATCGTTTCGGAGCGCCGGAGGAAGCGCACGAAACATCGTATTTGGCGGCGTCGGCCAGCACGCGCAGCTTTTCGAGCAGTTCCATGAGCCTATGTTCCGCTCTCCGTGTTCCCTATATGTTCTCCATGTGCTCGCGGTGTCAAGGCGCCTCACTGGCTCAGCCCTCGCGGCTCGGTTAAGAGGACGCCCCATGCTCGATAGCCCAAACAAAGAAGCGGCCCGCAAGGCGACGCGCCGGGACTGGATCGGCCTCGCCGTCATTGCGATCCCGTGTCTCATCTATTCGATGGACCTGACGGTCCTCTATCTCGCGGTGCCGGAGATCGTCGCCGATCTGAAGCCGAGTGCGGCGGGCCTGCTCTGGATCGTCGACATCTACGGGTTCATGGTCGCGGGTGCGCTCGTCACCATGGGCACGCTGGGTGACCGCATCGGCCGGCGGAAGGTGCTCCTCATCGGTGCTGCGGCGTTCGCCGTCACCTCCGTGCTCGCCGCCTATGCACCGAGCGCCGAGATGCTGGTTGCGGCGCGCGCGCTGCAGGGCCTCGCCGCGGCGACGCTGGCGCCGTCGACGCTCTCGCTCCTGCGCAACATGTTCCTCGACCCCGACGAGCGCGCATTTGCGATCGGCATCTGGGTTGCGGGCTTCTCCGCCGGTGCAGCCATCGGTCCCGTCTTCGGAGGGCTGATCCTCGCCCACTTCTGGTGGGGCGCGGTGTTCCTCATCAATGTGCCGGTGATGGTGATGCTGCTCGTCATCGGGCCGCTGGTACTGCCGGAGTTCCGCGATCCCAACGCCGGCCGGCTGGACATCAAGAGCGCCGCTCTTTCCGTCATGTCCGTCTTGAGCATCATCTACGGCATCAAGCATTCGGCCGAGATCGGCTGGTCGTGGCTCGCGCTGGCGGCGATCGTTGCCGGCGTTGCTATCGGCTACGTGTTTTTCCGCCGTGAGGCGCGTCTCGAGGATCCGCTGATCGACGTACGGCTGTTCGCGGCGCCAGCGTTCAGCGCGGCTCTCGCCACGAATGTCGTCGGCCTCTTCATGATGCTGGGTACGTTCCTGTTCATCACGCAGTACCTGCAGCTCGTCCTCGGTATGAGCCCGCTCGATGCGGGTCTGTGGATGGCGCCGTCCGGCATCACGTTCGCGCTCGGCTCCATGGCCGCCCCCTTGCTCGTGCGTCACTTCCATCCGGCGACGGTCATCGCATGCGGGATGCTGCTGGCGGCCGCGGGCTTTGGCCTCCTGACGCAGATCGCAGGGTCGAACTCGCCGTGGCTGCTCTTCGCGGGCATGATGGCTTTCTGCACCGGCATGTCTCCCCTCGGCGCCATTACGACCGACCTCGTGATGGGCTCGGCGCCGCCGGAGCGGGCCGGGGCGGCGTCCGCCATTTCGGAGACGAGCTTCGAGTTCGGAGGTGCGCTCGGCATCGCCGTGCTCGGCAGCCTGTTCACCTACATCTACGGGCGCTCCATGGATCGCACCGACCTCAGCAGCCTTTCCCCGGAGCTGGCGAAGATTGCGCGCGACACGCTCGGCGGCGCCGTCGAGGTGGCGCACGGCCTCCCGGCCGATACGGCCGCATCCCTTTTGACCACGGCGCGGGCGGCGTTCGTCTATGCCTTCGAGGTGACCTCTGCCGTCGCGGCGCTGGGCGCGCTGGCCGCGGCTCCCGTTGCCCTCATCGCGCTGCGTAACGCCGGAAGGTCGCGCAGCCTCGCGCACTGACGGCGCCCGTGGCTACGGGCGAGGTTATTTCGCCGTGCGGCTCGCGGCGTGGGCGCGGCTGATCTCGGCTCCGAGCAGAACGATGAGCGCGCTGAAATATACCCAGAGCAGCAGGATCACGATGGACGCGGCGGCCCCATAGGTCGATTGCAGGCCCTGGCGGCCCACGTACCAGGCGATGGCGAGCTTGCCGATCTCGAACATCACGGCCGCTGCGATGGCGCCGGGCCATACGTCCGACCAGCGTACTTTTGCGTCGGGAAACCACTTGTAGAGCATTGCGAACAGCGCCGAGAGCACGAGGACCGAGACCGCCGTGTTGATCCACTCCCAAAATTGCGTGCTGCTGGCGGCCGGGCCGGCCCAGCTGGATACGGCGGAGAGAGTGGTGCTCAGGACCAGCGATGCCATCAGCAGAAAGCCGAGCGCCAGCACACCCAGCAGCGACATCAGATAGGTGCGGACGTAGGAGACGACCGTGGCGCTGGAGCTTTGAGCGGGCGGAACATCCCAGATCGTATTCAGCGCCTCTTTCAGCTGCACGACGACAGTGAGCGCCGTGGCGATGAGAAGGCCGAAGCCGACGAGCGCGGTCACGCTGCCAGCCTCACGGGAGGCGGCCCCCTTGAGCATCGTCTCGACGATCTGGGCACCTTCCGTGCCCAGCAGGTCGCGCACCTCGCCGGTGAGGGTCCCGCGCACGGCATCCTCGCCAAACGCGAAGCCGGCGATCGATATGACGATCAGGAGCAGGGGGCCGAGGGAGAACACCGAGTAGTAAGCGAGCGCGGCGCCTACCATGGTGTTGCGGTGTCGTGACCAGTTGGAGAGGGCATTCTTCAGGATATCCAACATCGGTCACTCGCTCGCGGCTGCCATAGGCAACCGATAGACCGCAATCATTGTTCCCGCTAGAGCCGCTGTGCTTTTCGTCGAATCGCAGCACGACCCTATCTCTTCGATGCCCCGTGCTTCTTATCGGAAAACCGGTGCCCACTTTTCCGGAAGCACTTCTTTGCCCGTGCTTCTTATCGGAAAACCGGTGCCCACTTTTCCGGAAGCACTCTAGCGTTGCTGTTCCGCGGCGGGGGAGGTGGCAGGCGCGACGACCAGCTTTTGCACGGTTTCGAGCGTGTCCGCTTCATCGGCGGGCTTGTCCCAGCGGATACGGTGCACCCTTGGGAAACGCATCGCGAGCCCCGATTTGTGCCGCGTCGAGGGGAATACCGCATCGAATGCGATTTCGAGTACGAGGCTCTGTTCCACTGCCCGCACGGGGCCGAACTGCTCCAGCGTGTGATTGCGGATGAAGCGGTCGAGGCGCAGCAACTCCTCGTCGGTGAAGCCGGAATAGGCCTTGCCGACCGGTACCAGCTCGCGCAACGGCTCGCCGTTTTCGTCGACGCCCTCGCGCCAGACACCGAAGGTGTAGTCCGAGTAATAGGAGGAGCGCTTGCCCGAGCCGCGCTGCGCATACATCAGAACGCAGTCGACGGTGAGAGCCGCGCGCTTCCACTTCCACCAGTGTCCTTTCGGGCGCCCGGAAAGATAGGGGCTTTCCTTGTGCTTCAGCATCAGGCCTTCGATACCGGCTTCCCGGGTGCCCGCCCATAGGGCATCGAGATGGGCGAAGGTGTCGAACGGCACCAGTGCGCTGACGTCGGCAAGGCGCGGGGTGTGCCGGGCATACCAGGCTTCCAGCCGCACGCGGCGCTCGGCAAACGGCAGCGCGCGCACGTCCTCGCTGTCGTCGATGAGGATGTCGTACAGCCGAACGTGAGCGGGGTGCTCGCGCAGCATCTTGCCCGTGACCGTCTTGCGGTTGAGCCGCTGCTGGAGGTCGTTGAAAGGCGCGACGGTGCCGCTGCGCACGACCAGCAGTTCGCCATCGAGAACGGCTCTGTAGGGCGAGAACGCCGTAACGATCTCGGGGAAGCCGACGGAGATGTCATCGCCGGTGCGGGAGAAGATCCTCACCTCGCCTTCGCCGGCGGCAATCTGCACCCTGACGCCATCCCACTTCCATTCCGCCGCGATGCTTTCGGGCGAGAGCGCGGCCCAGTCGCCTTCCTCGATCGGATGGGCGAGCATGAGCGGACGGAATACAGGCTTGCCTTCCGCGCTGGGTCGCGGCCCGGTGCCGTCCAGCCAGGCGAAGAGATCGCCATAGGGCGGCGTGAGTGCGTGCCAGATCTCCTCGATTTCGGAAAGCTCGTGCCCGCTCATCTGTGCGAGCGCCGTCTTGGCGAGGCGCGCCGATACACCGACGCGCGGCGCGCCGCCGACGAGCTTCAGCAGCGCCCAGCGCCCGCGCACATCGAGGCGGTCCAGCAAATCGCCGAGCAGGGGCGCAACGTCGTTGCGCGGCGCCAGCTCCAGCGCCGCTACAACTTCGGCGAGGCGCGGAGAGGGGCGCGTGGAGCGCATGTCGGGCCAGAGGAGAGATACCGTTTCCGCCGTGTCGCCGACGTAATCGCGGGAGAGCTGATAGAGGACGGGATCGATCTTGTCGGCCATCAATTCGCCGATGGCACGGCGCAGCGGCAGGCGCGGGAAGAGCCCATCGGTCAGCGCCGCGAGCGCGTAGCCGCGGTCTGGATCGGGCGCGGCGCGGAAATATTCGACGAGCAGCGCCAGTTTGCCATTGCGCGATGGCGTCGTCGTCAGGGCGTCGAGCAGATTGGCGAAACGCTGCATGGCTATTCGCCTTCCTCCTCGAAGCCGACGAGGGAGAGCGCGCGCGCTTTGCGCCCCATCAGTCCGAGCTGATAGACGAGGGCATCGTCGCGTCCGTGCGTGACCCACACGTCCTCGGCGCCGGTTTCGACGATGGTGTCGAGCAGCTCCGGCCAGTCGGCATGATCGGAGATGACGAGCGGCAGTTCCACACCGGCTTGGCGGATGCGCCCCTTGATGCGCATCCAGCCCGACGCGAACGCGGTGACGGGATCGGGGAAGCGGCGCGACCAGCGGTCGTCGACGGACATTGGCGGGCAGAGGACGAGCGCGCCGGCAAGCTCGCTTTGCTCGGCGCCTGTCGCCGGGCGCAATTCGCCAAGGTCGACGCCGAGCCGCTGGTAGAGCGCGCATAGCTCGATGAGAGCGCCGTGCAGATAGATGGGGCGGTCGTATCCGGCAAGGCGCGCGAGCTTGATCACGCGCTGCGTCTTGCCGAGGCCGTAGGCACCGACGAGGTGCGCCCGCTCCGGCTGGCGTGCGATGGACGCCAGCAGCCGATCGACCTCCGTCTCCGCCGGCTCGTGGCGAAACACTGGAAGCGCGAAGGTCGCCTCGGTGACGAACACATCGCACGGCACGACCTCGAACGTCGGGCATGTCGGATCGAGTGCGCGCTTGTAGTCGCCCGAGACGACGGCACGCTGGCCGTTCCAATCGAGGACCACTTGCGCCGCGCCGAGGATATGTCCGGCTGGCGCGAGGCGCACATCGACACCGTTGATGGTGCGTGTTTCCCCCAGCGCCTGCGGCTCGAATGCATGCGCGCACTCCGGGCCCATGCGCACCTTCATGATCTCGATCGTCTCGGGCGTTGCCAGCACCGCGCCGTGCCCCGCGCGCGCGTGGTCGCTGTGGCCGTGCGTGATGATCGCACGGCCGACGGCGCGCGCTGGATCGATGAAGAACCCGCCGGGCTCGCAAAAGAGCCCGCGGTTGGTCGGATACAGCCAACGGTCGACGCCCGATGCGCCCATACGAACCTCTCGGCAAATCTTCGTGCGGAGCCGCGTTAGGGGATGCCCCTATGTGGTGTGCCTGCCCTCGCGTTGCCAGATATCGTGCAGCATCGGCGAATTGAGGCGCTCTCATTTCCGCTTTCAAACCAGTGGTATCGGCGGGCGAATAAAGCTCTTCGGTTAACCGTGCGCCATGAGGCGGCCCAATTGTCGCGAGATACCTGCGGGTGAGGGCACTGACTGTCACCGCATCCAGGAGAACCACCGTGACGCACAGTCGAGGGGGACTGTCGGCTTACGCGCCGGCGCGTCCGCATACGCCATCGGCGGCGGCATTTTCGCTACCGCTCCAGGCTTACATCGTCGAAACCGTCGAACGCCAGGCCCGCCGGCACAGGCTGCGGCAGGCAGCGGCCATGGCTGCGCTGGTCGTTGGAATGTTCGTATTCCAATGGCCCGTCGCACCGAGCGTGGCGAACGCCGTGCCGAGCCTTCCGGTCAGCGCCGCGGCGGTAGGGCTGCACACGCCGACATCTGCAACGGTCGATCGCCTCGCCTTTGCGGAGAGCATGCGGACCGCGTTCTAAGCGGCCAACGCTTTAAGACTACGGCAATTGCGGCGCTATGAGATCCTCGCGATCAGCGCCGTAATCGCCATCATCAGCGCCTCTACGATAGAGAGCGCTTCCAGCATCGGCATGTGCTGGCCATTTATCCCGCCGTCCTGTTTTTCGCTCGAGATTAGATCAGGACTGCGAAGCAACGCTCTTCGCGCGCGAGCGGCGCACCAGCCAATAGCCGCTCGCCGCACCGGCCAGTCCCAGCAACGCCAACGCGCCGATCATCATCGAGGATTTATTCGGCTCCGCGACGGACGATCCCGCGGTGAGGCACGAGAAATAGATCGTCGATCCCGCGACGGCGTTCCACAGGATCACCGCCTCGCGGCCGTTGCCCGCGACGGTCCAGACGATATCCGTCGGAATGTGCCCGCGCTTCTCCGTCACCGTGTAGCCGGCGGCCTCGTAGTTGGCGCGCGTCTTGGCCATGATAACCTCGCCGCCGCCATTGCCGGGCGCCCAGGCGAGAAACGTATAATGCGTGCATGTGCGCCCTTCGCCGCTCGCCGTCTGCGCGATGACGTTCTTCTTGTCGGCGAGGTGATCGTCGGCCCAGGTCATGGCGCCGGGAGAGACGGCAGCGCCGGTATGTCCGTCACGGTCGGCCGGATGCTCCGCTGCGGCAGGGAGGGCCGCGGTCAGGATCAAGGCGGCAAGCATCAGGAGATGTCTGTAGAGCGAAACGGTCATTTCCCCTCCCGGGTGCGCGAACGATGGCGGGAGACGCCGTGGAGCCGGGCGCCGCGGTTATGACCAGCCTTTTGACGGATCGGGCTTCACAACACCAGGGGCTTTCGCACGGGAGCGACGCGCTGACGCCCGCGTGCGGCCGAGGTCCAGAGTTACGGGCGTTCCGGATCCTTACTCCGCGGGCAACGCCGATACGGCGGGGCAGCCGAGCGTCTTTCGCAGCGCGGCGATCAGCTCGCCGGTCGTCTCGACGGAGATGTAAACGCCGCCCGTCGTCTCGGCGAGACAGCGCGATTGCAGATAGCCGGCGGTGGTCGCCAGCTCCCGCATCCGGTAACCGATGACGTGGACGGTGATCCCTTCGCCCTCCGCCCGAAGCGCTTTGGCCATCGCGCAGGGATCGCCGCCGCAGGTCTCCTCTCCATCGGTCAGCAGCACGACAATGCCGCGACGCTCGGGGAAGCGCAGAACGCGTGCGGCTTCGCGCACCGCTTCCGTCAGCGGCGTGCGGCCCGCCGGGATCAGCCTGTCGATCGCGGCCATGATCCGTTCGGGGGAGTTGCGGGCCGGCGGCAACAGCAGCTCGATGTTGTTGCACTGGTCCGATGGTCCCGGTCCGTAGTCGATGACGCCGACCCGGCGCATGGACGTGATGGAGGGAAGCACCTTCGCCAGCGCCTCTTTGACCTTGTCGATGCGCGGGGTGGGCGGTGTGTTGAAATCCGTGCCCGACATGGAGCCCGATGCATCGAAGACGATCATCGCATCGTCACGGCAGCTAGGCGGCGTCGTCTGCGCGGCGGCTGCCGACGTGGACGTCAGCACGGCCCCGGCGAGACCTGCGAATAAAAATAGCGCGCGTCCGTCCATGCTCTGCATATCCGCTGGCAAACACCGGCGATATTAAAGCACGAACGGACGCGCGCATCATGCATTAGGAAGCGAGCGCGCTGAGTTCGTCGAACTCCGTATCCGACAGCGTGATGTTCACGGCTTCCACGTTCTGCTCCAGATGCTTCACCTTGCTCGTTCCCGGGATGGGCAGCATGACGGGGCTGCGCCGCAGCAGCCAGGCGAGCGCGATCTGGCTCGGGCTCGCCCCATGGCGCTGCGCAATGGCGTCCAGCGGCGATCCGGGACGGGCAAGGTCGCCCGCCGCCAGCGGGAACCAGGGAATGAAACCGATGTTATGGGCGGTGCAGTAGTCGACGACGGCATCGCTGGCGCGGTTGGTGAGATTGAAGAGGTTCTGCACCGTCGCGACCTTGAAGAATTTCTGCGCCGCCTCGATCTCCTCCACCTTCACCTCGCTGAGGCCGACGTGGCGGATCAGCCCTTCCTTCTGCATGGCGGCAATGGCACCGAACTGCTCGTCGTGCGGCACGGCGGGATCGATGCGGTGAAGCTGCCAGAGGTCGATCCGCTCCAAGCCGAGACGGCGGAGGCTGATAAACACCTGCTGGCGCAGGTAGTCGGGGCGGCCACATGGATTCCACTGGTCGGGACCGGGACGGATCAGTCCGCCCTTGGTCGCGATGACGAGCCCGCGATAGGGATAGAGCGCTTCACGGAGCAGCCGCTCGCTGATCTCAGGACCGTAGCTGTCGGCGGTATCGATCAGATTGATGCCGAGCTCGGGCACGCGCCGCAGCGTACGCAGCGATTCCTCGCGATCTTCAGGTTCGCCCCATACGCCTTTGCCCGTTACGCGCATGGCACCGAATCCCAGGCGGTGCACCGCCAAGTCTCCACCGATTTTGAATGTACCGGACTTCTCTGCGTTCGCCGTTGTCATCGTGCAGCTCCTTGGAGGGGAAGGTGGGAATCGGATGGAAGAGAAGGCGCGAATGCGCACCGAACAGATAGGTGCGATGCGGCAGCGAAACAGCATCGGTTCCGTGGCGCGACAGTTTCTCGCGACGGAACTCTTTGGTTTACGGATTGCGCATTTTCCGCGGAACCATGCCCGCGCAGTGCCGTTGCCCCAACGTAAAGGAGGACAGATCGATGAAGAGTACAGCTATCTTCGCTGCCTTCGCCGCAGGCGCACTGATGTTTGCCGCTCCGCAGGCAGCAAATGCAACTCCGCAGCCCAGTGGCGCGAAACACTTGCAGACAAGCAATGTTTCGAAAGCTGGCTACCGCCATCACCGCCCCCGGTGGCGGCACCGCCACTATCGCAGCCCGCGCTATTACAGGCATGGGTATTACGGGCACAGGCATGGACACCGCTACTATCGCCGTCCAGGCGTCGGTGTCTACCTCGGCTTCTGATCCGTGCCGATGAACAAAGCCCCGGCCTTGCGCCGGGGCTTTTTCATTTCCGGTCTCGGCGTCACAGAGACCCGCCGCCGATGTCCGCATGAAATCGGATCTGCCGGTTTCGCGTACCCTACAACTTGTCGAGAATTATTCCGCCCACGTTTCATACATGGCATCGACTACGGCCTATATCCCTCGCTCGCGGCGCTGCGCACGCCCGAAGGCGCGCACACCGCATAGCCTTCAACACGCGAGGAGATTTCCATGGCGGACAAATCCAGCTTCACCCCAGAGGAATGGAAGGCCATTCTCGCCAGCCCGATGCTGGCCGGTCTTGCTGTAACGCTCGCCGAGCCCAGCGGGCTTTGGGGCACGCTGAAGGAAAGCATGGCGAGCGCGCAGGCGCTGCTGGCGGCCGGCAATGATCCGAAAGCCAGCCCGCTGATGAAGGCGCTGCTGGCAGATATGGAGACATCCGACGGCCGCACGGTTGCGCGCGAGGAGATCAAGATCGACCTCACCGGCAAATCGACCGCCGAGCTGAAGGATCAAGTGATGGCCAAGCTCGCCAAGGTGGGCGAGATCCTCGATGCCAAGGCACCGGGTGAAGCCGCCGCGTTCAAGACCTGGCTCAAGTACGTCGCCGATCAGGTGGCCGAGGCGGCGTCCGAGGGCGGCGTGCTCGGCTTCGGCGGCAAGCAGGTCACGGACGCGGAGAGAGCGACGGTTTCCGAGGTCGGCAAAGCGCTGAAAGTCGCGTGAGGCCACCGCTCGATAAGAGGCCCACAGAGACGTGGCGCGGCAAGGCCGCTGCGCCACTCCTTCCATCGGGGCTGCCCGGACGGGTTGTGCGATTCCAATCGCCGGGTAGGGCCGCGGCCCGCGTGCCGTTAGCCGCCAACGGGCCGGTAGGTCACCGGGCGCGGGCGGCTCGGCGTCACGGCGAGCGCTGCATGCTCGGCGCAGTACGGGTTGCCGTCCTGCTTGTGCGCGCCGCAGAAGTGGAAGCCGGGCCGCTGCGGATCGCCGATGGGCCAGCGGCACTCGTTCGGCTGGAGGTTGGCCAGGGTCTTCGGAACCGCCGGCCGTGTTGCCGTATCGTTTTTCATCTTGCTTACCTTTCAACGCTCGTATTGGCCGACGTCGCGCGGGCCGCGCCGTTCGGGCTGTGCGCCGGTCGTTATTGTGTCCGCACGCATGACGCCTGCATCAAACCGGCGCCGCGTGGATCGACGAGATCGGCTATGCGGGACCGGTGCTATCGGCGGACGAGTTGTTTCTTGCGCGGCTTCGGAAGCAGTCCTTCCCGTTGCGCCTGTTTGCGCGCGGCCTTCTTTGCCCTGCGTACCGCTTCCGCCTTCTCGCGCACTTTGCGCTCGGAGGGCTTCTCGAAGGCGCGGCGAAGCTTCATTTCGCGAAACACGCCTTCGCGCTGCAGCTTCTTCTTCAGGACCCTCATGGCCTGTTCGACGTTGTTTTCACGGACGAGGACTTGCAGCGCGATCTCCTTTTCGATGTCGGTCGATGTGGCGAGCCAAGCGCCCGCGGGAATGGGTCGTTGTTCGGTCGAAGCGGCGCGGCGCCTGGAGCAGGGCGAAACGCAGTGCCGCGTACGTGCGGCCTTCGCCTACGGGCGCGTTGATTCTGCCGAGGCTTCAGCGGATGTACGCGATATAGGAAAGGCTGTGCCGATGCAGCGGAAGGAATGCACGGGCCTTCGAATAAGGCTGTATCAGCTTTGGCCGCGCGGGCAAACCGCTGCGGCGTGCTTACCGACCCAGTTAGGGTACCAAAATCAGTGTTCTAGGGCAAATTAGGCGATCAAAGTGTCGCTCTGCGCGCCAAGGTCACGTCCCCGCTGCCGGATTTGGGGGCTGGAGTCCAGCGCGGGGGTTGAAAAACCGCAGGCGAAACAAGGGTATCGCCGTTTGTCAGCTGGCGGAACACCATCGGGGGAGCGGTGAGCTGCGTCCCGAGAACGAGGTGACGCAGGCGGAAAATTGCGATGTTGCCGCGGGCTGAAGGCGAGGTGGCTTAACGCGGCGCGCATGCGGTGCGCGTCTGGCTTGGCTGCCGGCGCGAGGGGTGCCGAAGGTCGCGAGGCGCCGGAGGAGCTGTCGCGCGTCAAGCAATTGTAATGAAAATGTAAGGAGAGGCGCGGGCGCGGTTGCCCCTCGCTCGAATAGAATAGCGCCGATGCGCGGCCCCGTGGCGGCCGCCAGCGCCGACGGCACCTTCGCGCGCCGTACCGCGAAAAAAACACAACGATAATCAGTCACGGCTGGAAACGTCGAAGGGAATAGTGCGTGCCTGATAGCATTGGGCCCCGCGGCAGACTCGCGAGCAGGAGCACCGTTGCTCTCATCCCCGCGCTGGCGGTGCTGGCGGCATCTTTCCTGGTCTCCGATGCGCCCACCGCCGCGGATCAAGGCGCATCGCTGAGCCCGGTCGCGCAACTCGGGGCGCAGCTCTTCGTCGACCCTAATCTTTCGCGCAACCGCACACAGTCCTGCGCGACGTGTCATAGCCCCGACCACGCATTCACCGATCCTCGCCCCACTGCCGTTGGGCGCGCGGTATCGGCGGGCGACACCGCCGGCGCTCTCGGCGACCGCAATACGCCGACGCTGATGTACGCGAGCATGACGCCGCCGTTCACCAGGCATCCCGACGGCAAAGCCACGGGCGGCCTGTTCTGGGATGGACGCGCGGACACCCTCGAAGAGCAGGCAAAGGGTCCACTTCTCAATCCGGTCGAGATGAACATGCCGGACAGCGCGGCAGTCGCGGAACGAATTGCCGAGAACGCCGCGTATGTCGAGAGCTTCCGGCAGCTCTTTGGCGAGGACGTGTTCGCCAGCCCGGACAGAACGCTCCGCGCCGTAACCGACGCGCTCGCGGCGTATCAGCGTACGCCCGAATTCGCCCCCTTCGATTCCAAATACGATCGCGTGATGCGCGGCGAAGAAAAGTTCACGGTGCAGGAGGAGTTCGGCCGGCAGGTGTTCCTCACCTGGAACTGTCAGCTCTGCCATCGCCCGCTACGCAACGGAGGCAGCTTCCAGACCGAGCTCTTCACGAGCTTCGAATATCACAACATCGGTTTGCCGGTGCACGCGGCCGTGCGCGCCTCGAGCGGCATGGGGGACGGCTATGTCGATCGCGGCCTGGGCAACGCGCAACCCGGCAATCCGGAGTGGTCGGGCCTCTTCAAGGTGGCCACGTTGCGGAACGTCGCCGTAACCGGCCCCTACATGCACAACGGCGTCTTCAAGGAGCTGAGAACGGCGATCGAGTTTTACAATAAGTACACGAGCCGCAGTCCGGCGGCGCAGATCAATCGCGAGACCGGCGAGAAGTGGGGCGATCCCGAGGTGCCTGAAAACATCTCGCTGACACAGCTCAAGTCCGGCTTGGTGTTGAACGATGCCCGGATCGAAGCGCTCGAGGCGTTCCTGAAGACGCTGACAGATCGCCGTTACGAGCACCTGCTGGGAAAGTAGTGGTTGGATTCGTCACCGCGAGACCATGCTGCATGCGGCTCTCCGCGACCCGCATGGCATGTGCCTCGCCCCTCGAAGAAATCCGCGCGTCCGCGCGGCCTCGAAATATGGAGAGCTCAAATGCGTATGTTCATGATGGTGCTGGCGGCCGCTGGCGTGACGCTGGGAACCGGCGCGCTGGCGCAGGACGTAGAAAGCGGGAAGGCCGTCTTCAGGAAGTGCGCCGCGTGCCATGACCACGAGAAGGGCGTCAATAAGCTGGGCCCGACGCTGAAAGGCGTCTTCGGACGGAAGGCCGGCACTGTCGAAGGCTTCAAGTATTCGCCCAAGATGCAGGAGTCAGGGCTAGTTTGGGACGAAGCCAATCTCACCGAATTTCTCCACGATCCGAAAAAGAAAGTGCCGGGAACGCGGATGATTTTTCCCGGCATCAAGGACGATGCGGAGATCGAGAATCTGATCGCGTACCTCAAGTCGGATCAATGATCGCCATTGCGGCCGTTGCGCGGGCGCCTCAAGCGGGGCGATCAATCGAGCTAATTCTCGGAGGTCGCTCGAAGCTTGGCGGGCTTTGGCTGCGGACGCATCGCGACGTAGCTTTGATCGTTTGCAGGCGATCGGCTGAACGGTTCGGCGGCCATGGCCCGATGAACCTGGGCTTCGATGGCGGCCCGGTAATGGTCGAGCTTGCGCGCGGATCCACCCTTTCGCACGCGATCTGCGTAAGCCGGGATCGGCAACTCATAACCGATCGGTCGCGAAGGCCGTCCGCCACGCTCGAGCCAGAACGCGTCATAGTCGCTTTGTAGTTTTGCTCCCCAATCGGCATTGACGACGTGCGTGGCATTCGAGACCGCAAAGATGCGCTCTGCTCCCACAGCGGCGGCCATGGCCTGAGCGGCCACCAGGACGGCGTCCTTCGGCCTGAGACCTGAGAGTTGCCGTGTAGCTCGGACTATCATTCGCTTATCTTGCTTTGCGGCGAGGCCCTGCAATCCGCCGATGATCATCGTCACGCCGTGTGCGTCGTTCGCGAACAGAAATGCTAGCCTGGCAAGTGTGACGTCATCAGCGTCGACCATCGCAACGGTAATTTCGCCCTCGTGCTTTTGTCCGCAGAAATTGGCCGCCCTCAAATGCAAGGAGAAATCTCCTTTGGGGGTAGCGATCGTCGCCAACGGGACGCTCCTTCCACCGCAAAGGGCGGAGTGGATTTCGCCGGGCAGCAACAGGCGCGCCAACCGATAGTGACCTTCGAGAAGGTCAACCTGCTCGGTGAGCGTCAGGCCAATTCGGCTGTAATTCCGCAACGGCTTTCTCAGGACGGAGAACTCGGGCGCTGCCACACCGATGGACGCAAAATGACCGGAGATGAATTTGAGCCAACGCGCCACGTTGTGCAGATCCTGCAATGACCGGAAGAGGAAAAGAAATGCCATCCCGATCCCATGGCGTGTAGCTATGCCGGGCACAAAGGATGCGACGACACGTATGGTTTGAAACGTTGTGCCGCTCACGTCGTGGGAGCCCTGTATCGCGGGTAAGAACAGGCGCTCCCACTCATCTAACAGGGCGCCGGATAACGGACCGGCACGTCGATATAGGTCCCAACTTACAACAGCCTTACAGCACTCGGCTTGCACTTAGACCGAAGTCGCGATGCCCGCTTCAGGACGAAATTCAGGGGCATCGTCAGGGACAGCGAGCGAATGCGGCTTGCGACACGAAATGAAAAAATAGCGCTCGCCACAGGCTTGGCTCAAAATTCAATCCCGCTATCCACTCGCAACCAAGAGGGTCAGATGCTGCACCGTCGATCGCCAATCATCGTCGCCTGCTTCGCGACAATGTCTGCACTCATCGCCGCGGCGCCGGCGGCACGTGCCGAGGCGGTTCCCGACACGGGCCAAAGCGCGCGCCTCGATACGGCAACGGTCCGGAAGGTGATCGGCGGCATCGCCACCGAGCTGCGCGAGGGATACGTCTTTCCGGAAAAGGGAGTGCAGGCGGCGGATGCGCTGGAGAAGGCGTTGGCGGCGAATGCCTATGCGCACACAGCCGATCCCGCTCGGTTCGCGCGTCAATTGACCGAACAACTCCAGGCGATCACCAGCGACAGCCATATGCGGGTGATCTTCGGCTCGCCGTTCTCCAGCCAGCCTCCGCCTGCCGCACCGCACGATGCCGGCTTCGAGGTGAAACACCTGGAGGGCAATATCGGATACGTTCGCCTGGCGCGCTTTGCTCCGCCTGAGATCTTCAATGCGGCGGCCGACGACGCCATGCGCGCGCTGGCGGATACAGCGGCGCTCATCGTCGACATGCGGGATAACGGCGGCGGCCATCCGGGGTCCGTTGCCTATCTCGTCAGTTTCTTCCTCGATCCCGCCGAGCGCGTTCACATCAACGACCTCGTATGGCGCAATCGCGGAACCTCAGCGTTCAGGACGGAATCGTTCTGGAGCTCGCCCACACCGGTGAGCTATGCCGAGAAGCCCGTCTATGTGCTGGTCGGTCCGAAGACCTATTCGGCGGGTGAGGAGTTCGCCTACGACCTGCAAGTGCTGGCGCGCGCGACCGTGGTCGGCGAGAAAACGCGCGGAGGCGCAAACCCGGGCGGTCTCAACGATCTCGGATCTGACCTCTTCGTCGTGGTGCCGACCGGCAGGGCTGAAAATCCCATCACGCACAGCAACTGGGGCGGTGCCGGGGTGCGGCCCGACGTTCAGGCGACGTCCGAGGAGGCGCAACAGATCGCCATGGCTCTCGCGAAAGGTGTGCCGACGACGCAGGTGACGAGATAGGGGACGAGATAGGGAAGCCCTGGCGCAACAACGCTACGCGGATGGCGCAAGGGCTCCGGCTCCTGTGCCATCGAGCGCATGTCAAAGGTGCTTGCCGTAGAACGCCACGAGCTTCTCGACCGGTTTGGCAACGGCGTTAGCATCTCTACTATCCGAGCCGGCGCCACGCCTCGCCCGCGTTCTCGCTGCCGGTGAATGCATTGCGATACAGGGCCAAGCGCGCCACCCGGCGGCATCTGGCGGAAGGGGTGGGATTCGAACCCACGGTACGGTTGCCCGCACGGCGGTTTTCAAGACCGCTGCCTTAAACCACTCGGCCACCCTTCCGGACCGCGGGACCCTATAGGCGCATGCGCCCTGCCTCAAGCCGGTTCCCTCCTTTACCCATTCTCAAGCGCCCCTTGCCATTGTGGCAACGTGCGTGCGCTCTTGCGCCGCGCAGGGGGTGGGACAGGCGCCGCATCGCGCGGCGAAGAGTGTGAGTATGCGTACCGGGCCAGCCACCATCGCGGCCATTGCCGGCATCCTGGCGCGACCTCGCCGGCATGGGGAACAGCCAGGGGGACCACGGGCAAATGGCGCCCAGCGCGTGGTTCTGCCCGTCGCAAGGGGCGTGGCGGCAACCGCCGCCCTCATTCTGACGGCCTGCTCCGGCGGTGGCGGCGTCGATTCCGGCCTCGGCGTCACAGCGAGCCCCCGCGTCGTCCATTACGGTTCGATCCCGAAAGGCGGTGGCGTCTACAAGGTTGGCCGCCCCTACAAGGTCGGCGGCCGCTGGTACCATCCGCACGAGGACCCGAGCTACGATCGCACCGGCATCGCCTCCTGGTACGGCACCCAGTTCCACGGCCGGAAAACGTCGAACGGCGAAATTTACGACATGAACGCGCTGACGGCGGGCCACCCGACCCTGCCGATGCCGTCGTATGCCTATGTCACCAACCTGCAGAACGGCCGCACCATCCTCGTGCGCATCAACGACCGCGGTCCCTACGCCAAGGATCGCTTGATCGACCTTTCGTATCGCTCGGCCCATGTGCTTGGTTTCCACCGGGCGGGGCTGGCGCGCGTGCGCGTGCGTTACGCGGGGAGGGCGCCTCTCAACGGCGACGACAGCGCGGAGCGGCGCCATCTCGCGTCCCAGGGATGGGCCGGAGGCGGAGCGCTGGCGCGCGTCGATACCGGTGCGATCACGACGGCGTCGATCGGCGCCGCGGCGAGGGTTGCGCAATCCGCGCCGTCGTGGTCCTTCGCGCAGCACCGGCGCATGGGGGCTGGCGCACGGCCGTCGGCGCTCGGCGCTTCCCCGGCGGCCGTATATGTGCGCGTTGGCCCGTTCGAGACGCGCTCGGAGGGCGAGCGGCTGCTGCACATTCTGGGATCGCCCGACGACGGAACGATAGAGGCCTCCGGCGGAAGCGCCGCGCAACGGTTCAACGTGCGTTTCGGGCCCTATGCCGATTCGGACGCCGCGACGGCGATGGCCCGCATTGCGGAGGCGGGTTTCGCCCCGCAAGCAAGCTCACGGGCGACTATCGAAGGCGATATAGGGCCATGGTGAGCCCGCGGCGTTGACAGGGGCGTTGCACAGACGGGATAGTCACGATGCGTTGTTCCATGGCATGGGGGTCAACCGCACAAATGCCTCTCTTCTTCCGCCGGCGTCGCCGCAGCCGCCCCCTGTGGCCGCTGCTGATTCTGCTGGCATGCGCCGTCTCGCTACTGCCGCAGCATGCGGCTGCCCAGGGCTTCACGACGCGCGCGAAGGCGGCTGTTCTGCTCGATGCGGATACGGGCGCGATCTACTATCAATTCAATGCCGATCAGCCACTGCCGCCGGCATCCATCTCCAAGCTGGTGACGGCCGCCGTGGTCTTTCGCGCGCTGAAGGAAGGGCGGCTGAAGCTCACCGACGAATTCACGATGAGCGAGCATGCCTGGCGTACGGGCGGGGCGCCTTCGCGCACATCGTCGATGTTCGTGCCCATCAACACCACCGCGACCATCGATGAGCTGCTGAAGGGCTTGATCATCCAGTCGGGCAACGATGCTGCGATCTGTCTTGCGGAAGGCCTCGGCGGAAGCGAGGCGCAGTTCGCCAAGCGCATGACGGTCGAGGCGCGCAACATCGGCCTCAGCAAATCGACCTTTGCCAATCCCAGCGGGCTCTATGATCCAGAGCAGCTGATGACCGCGCGCGAGATTGCAATCCTCGCCCGCCACATCATCAAGGAATACCCCGAGTACTATCCGATCTTCTCCCAGCGGCTGTTCGAGTACCGCAAGCACAAGTTCTACAACCGCAACCCGCTCCTGCCGCTCGACATCGGCGCCGACGGCCTGAAGACGGGCTTCGTTAAGGAGTCCGGCTACAACCTCGTCGGCTCGGCGGTGCAGGGCGGCAAGCGGCTGATCGTCGTCGTCTTGGGCTTGGCGACGGAAGCCGAGCGCACCTCCGAGGCGCGGCGCCTGCTCGACTGGGGCTATCGCAGCTTCGCGCCGGCCAAGCTCTTCGACGCGGGGGAGATCGTCGGCAGTGCGCGCGTGTGGGGCGGAGAGGCCTTCTTCGTGCCGCTCACCGGCAAGGGACCCGTGACCGTGATCCTGCCGCGCGTGCCCGAGAATCCGCGCCTCAAGGCCGAGATCGTCTACGACGGGCCGCTGAAGCCGCCGGTGCGCAAGGGCGACAAGGTGGCGGTGCTGCGCATCACGACGCAATCGAACTCGGTGAACGAGATCCCGCTCTATGCGGCGCAGGATGTCGAGCCCGGGGGATTGATGCGCCGGGGCCTCGATTCGCTGGCACACATGGCGATGAGCCTGGTGCGCCTCTAGGTAGCGCGCCGCAGGCCGACGTGTTACCGACGCGGGTGGTTGCTGCGGTCGCGAGGCGTTATCTGTGCTCGGCAAGTTCATCACCTTCGAGGGCGGAGAAGGCTCCGGCAAGTCGACCCAGGCGCGATTGCTGTCGGAGGCACTGCATCGCGCGGGCATCGACACGCTCGTGACACGCGAGCCGGGCGGCTCGCCCTTCGCCGAGGCGATGCGGCATGTCATTCTCGATCCGGCGACGCCGCCCCACTCGCCGCTGTCAGAAGCGCTGCTGTTCTACGCCGCCCGCGCCGATCACCTCGACAATGCGGTGCGCCCGGCACTCAATGCCGGACAATGGGTGATCTGCGACCGTTTCATCGATTCAACGCGGGTCTATCAGGGTGTGGCTGGCGGTCTGTCGGGGGAGACCATCGACACCCTGAACGAGATGATCGTCAGCCCGACCTATCCCGACCTGACGCTGGTGCTCGATATTCCGGCCGAGCTCGGTCTCGGCCGTGCGCACAGCCGCCGGGTCGATCGCTTCAATCCCGACACCGAGGCCGACGCCTACGAGAAGCGCGATCTCGCCTTCCACTGGAAGCTTCGCGAAGCTTTCTGCGACATCGCCAGGACGGAGCCGGAGCGCTGCGCGCTGATCGATGCCGCGCAGGATGAGAGCGCGGTCTTCGATGCCGTTTGGCGCGCGGTGGAGGCGCGGTTGCTGGCGCAGGTGCGCTGATGGCACGCGCGCCCGCCGCCGCAGAAATCGAGGCGCTGCCGGAAGCCGACCGGCTGGCCGATTTCCCGCACCCGCGCGATACGGCGCAGCTTTTCGGCCATAGCGCTGTCGAGGCAACCCTGGCCGGTGCGCTCGCCAGCGGTCGCGTCCATCACGCGTGGCTGCTGTCCGGCCCGCGCGGTATCGGCAAGGCGACGCTGGCGTATCGCTTCGCGCGCGCGGCGCTCGCCGAGCCGCGGGAGCGTGAAGCATCGGGTATGAGCCTCGCCATCGCGCCGGAGACGACGGCCGCGCGCCAGGTCCGGGCGCTCTCCCATCCGGGACTGCTTCTCATTCGCCGTCCGTATGACGTCAAGGCGAAGCGCTTTGCGACCTCCATTCCGGTGGACGAGGTGCGCCGCCTGCGCTCGTTCCTGTCTCACCGCGCGGCCGGCGACGGCTGGCGTGTCGTCATCGTGGACGAAGCGAACGAGCTCAACGTCAACGCGGCGAACGCGCTCCTCAAATCGCTCGAGGAGCCGCCGGAGCGTACGGTCTTCCTGCTCGTGTCGTCCGCGCCGGGGCAGCTCGTGCCGACGATCCGCTCCCGCTGCCGCGCGCTCGCGCTGTCGCCGCTCGGCCGTGAGGATCTTCATGCGGCCACCGCGCAGGCGCTCGACGCCGCGAAGCTGCCGCTTCCGCCCGATGCCGAATGGAAAGCGCTGGAGGACCTGGCGGAGGGCAGCGTCGGGCGACTGCTGGGACTGCTGGGCGCCGGAGGCATCGAGATCCAGGGCAGGATCATGCGGCTGCTGGAGTCGCTGCCGAAGGTCGACTGGCGCGCGGCGCACGCGCTTTCCGACGAGCTGCAACCCACCGCCGCGCACGCCCGCTTCGAGCTCTTTTTCGAATTGCTGCTCAATGCGTTGGCGCGGCTGATCCGCACCGCCGCCACCGGTGAAGGAAGCCCTGCGGAGGCGGCACTGGGGGAGCGGCTGATGGGCGGAGGGCGGCTTGCGTCCTTCGCCGCCCTGTGGGAAAGAATAGCCCGCGAAAAGGCTGACACGGTTGCGCTCAATCTCGACCGAAAAGGGTTGATCCTCGAGACCGTGACCGGCCTTGCCGCTGCCGCACAACAACGAAAGCCCGCCTGAGAAGATGCACGCGCCGCGCCGATTTGCTTCGACTGCATCGCGCACCGCCCGAATGTGAGGCGGCCTGCCCGGCTGCGCGCCGGCATTTTCAACAGCCGAACACATTCGCATCTTTTCCGAGGACCCTAGTCCATGAGCGGGCGCCCCAAGTTCTACATCACGACGGCCATTTCCTATCCCAACGGCCAGCCGCACATCGGCCATGCCTACGAGGCCATCGCCACCGACGCGATCGCGCGCTTCGAGCGGCTCGATGGCAAGGACGTCTACTTCCTCACCGGCACCGACGAGCACGGGCTGAAGATGAAGCAGACGGCCGCCAAGGAGGGCGTCACGCCCCGCGAGCTGGCCAACCGCAACGCTGCGCGCTTCCGCGAGATGGTGGAAACGCTGGGCCTTTCCAACGACGATTTCATCCGCACCACCGAGGAGCGCCACTACCGGTCTTCGGAAGAGATCTGGCGCCGGATGGAGAAGGCCGGCGACATCTTCCTCAAGACGTACGCGGGCTGGTACTCGGTGCGCGACGAGGCCTTCTACAACGAGAGCGAGACGACCGTCGGCGAGGACGGCATCCGCCGCGGCCCGCAGGGCACGCCCGTCGAATGGACGGAGGAGGAGACCTATTTCTTCCGCCTCTCCGCGTATCAGGACCGGCTGCTCGCCCACTACGACGCGAACCCCGATTTCATCCTGCCGCCCGAGCGCCGCAACGAGGTGACGAGCTTCGTCCGGGGCGGGCTGGAGGATCTGTCGATCTCGCGCACGACGCTCGACTGGGGCATTCCGGTGCCCGAGGCCGCCGGGCAGGGGCGCAACGGGGCGCCGCATGTCATGTACGTGTGGGTCGACGCGCTGACGAACTACATCACCGGCGTGGGCTTCCCCGATGAGAAGAGCCCACTGTGGCGCTATTGGCCCGCGGACGTGCACGTTATCGGCAAGGACATCCTGCGCTTCCACGCGGTCTACTGGCCCGCGTTCCTGATGTCGGCGGGTCTGGAGCTGCCGAAGCGCGTGTTCAGCCACGGCTTCGTGCTCTCCAAGGGCGAGAAGATGTCGAAGTCGGTCGGCAACGTCGTCGATCCGTTCGACCTCGTGAAGGCCTATGGCCAGGAGCAGGTGCGCTACTTCTTCCTGCGCGAGGTGAACTTCGGGCAGGACGGCAACTATTCGCCGGAGGCGATCGCCAACCGCATCAACGCCGACCTCGCCAACGACCTCGGCAATCTCGCGCAGCGCTCGCTGTCGATGATCAACAAGAACTGCAGCGCGCGCGTGCCGGAGCCGGGCGAGTTCACGGAAGCCGACAAGACCATTCTCGCCGCCGCGGACGGCCTCTACGCCAAGGTGCGCGAGGCGATGGACCGCCAGGCCGTCACCCGCTACCTCGACGCGGTCTGGGCCGTCGTGGCGGATGCGAACCGCTATTTCGCGGGCGAAGAGCCGTGGGCCAAGAAGAAGACCGATCCCAAGCGCATGGAGACGATCCTCTATGTGACGGCGGAAGTGGTGCGGCAGATCGCCATTCTGGCGGCGCCTGTGACACCGCAGGCGGCTGAAAAGCTGCTCGGCTACTTGGGCCAACCCGCCGAAGCACACACATTTAGTGCGCTGGGCGAGGCAGGACGCCTGAAGCCCGGCACGGAGCTGCCCGAGCCGTCGGGCGTCTTCCCGCGCTACGTGGCGCCGGAGGCGGAAGGCGACGGCAAAGGGGAGCCGAAGCCGAAACAGGACAAGCCCAAGAAGCAGAAGGATGCGAAGGGGCAGGCGTGATGCTCGTCGACCACCATTGCCATCTCGATTTCGAGCAGCTCGCCGCCGACCGCGAGGGGCTGCTCGCGCGCGCCAAGGCGGCGGGCGTCGGGATCATGGTGACGATATCGACGCGCGTGCGCCAGCTGCCCACACTGCTCGACATCTGCGCCGCGCACGACAACATCTACTGCTCGGTCGGCACGCATCCGCACAACGCCGACGAGGAGCGGGGCATCCCGGCCGATGAGCTCGTGCGCCTCGCCGAGCATCCGAAGGTCGTCGCCATCGGTGAGGCCGGGCTCGATTACTTCTACAAAAAAGGCTCACCCGAGGCGCAGGCGGAAGGCTTTCGCGCGCACATCGAGGCGGCGCGGCGCACCGGACTGCCGCTCGAAATCCACACGCGCGATGCCGACGCCGACACCATCGCCATTCTCGAGGAGGCGCACGCGAACGGCGGCCCGTTCCCCGCGATCCTGCACTGCTACACGGGCGGGCCGGAGCTCGCCGCGCGCGCAGTGGAGCTGGGGCTCTACGTGTCGTTCACCGGCGTGCTGACGTTCAAGAAGAACGATGCGCTGCGCGAAATCGCACGCAACGTTCCGCTCGACCGTCTGCTGGTCGAGACCGATGCGCCGTACCTTGCGCCCGAGCCTTTCCGCGGCAAGACGAACGAGCCCGCCTATGTGGCACATACGGCCGCGACGCTCGCGAAGGTGAAGGGTGTGTCGGACGAAGAGATCGCGCGCGCCACGACCGACAACTTCTTCCGGCTCTTCCGCAAGGTGAAGCGTCCCGCGCAGGCCGGTAGCGCCGCCGCATGACCTACCGCGCAACGATCCTCGGCTGTGGCTCCTCCGGCGGTGTGCCCCGCATCGGAACCATGTGGGGCGCTTGCGATCCTCAGAACCCAAAAAACCGCCGCTGGCGCTGCAGCATGCTGGTGGAGCGCATCGGCAAGCCGCGTCACACGACGGTCCTGATCGACACTTCGCCCGATCTGCGCGAGCAGCTCCTGAGCGTGCGCTGCGAAGCGCTCGACGGCGTGCTCTACACGCACGATCACGCGGACCATACCCACGGCATCGACGATCTGCGCATGGTCGCCTACGCGATGAAAAAGCGCATCGACGTGTGGATGGATGCCGAGACGGGCCGCAGCCTCACGGATCGCTTCGGCTATTGCTTCGAGAAGCCGGCCGGGTCGAACTATCCGCCGATCCTCGTGCCGCACGCGATCGAGGTGCCGACACCCATCCGTGTCGATGGGCCGTCCGGCGCGATCGAGGCGGTCCCGATTCCGCAGATGCACGGCGATATGAGCACGCTCGCCTTCCGCATCGGCGGCCTCGCCTATTCGCCGGACGTGAGCGACATTTCCGATGCTTCGGCGGCCCGCCTCGAAGGGCTCGACGTGTGGATCGTCGATGCGCTGCGCTACATCGCGCATCCGAGCCATTTCAGCGTGAAGCAGGCGCTGGCATGGATCGAGCGCCTGAAGCCGAAGCGCGCGATCCTCACGCACATGACGACCGACCTCGACTATGAGGCGCTGCGCCGGGAGCTTCCCGACAATGTCGAGCCGGCCTACGACGGTATGGCCATCGAGTTCCGCTGATCCACGCTCAGGCGCCGGACGTCGCGTGCTGCTTGATCCAATCGGCGAAGTTGATGACGCGCCCGGTGAAATCGCACGAGGGCGAGGCAAGCTCGAGGAACAGCGGCACCAGCTCTTCCGGTGTATGCAACTTCTGCGGATCCTCACCCGGAAACGCCTTCGCGCGCATCGTCGTGCGGATGGGGCCGGGGTTGATCAGGTTCACGCGCAGATCGGAGCTTTCCACCTCGTGGGCGTAGGTTTTGGCCAGGGCTTCGAGCCCTGCCTTCGAAACGGCATAGGGACCCCAATAGGCGTACTTGCCGCTCGCCGCACCCGACGTCACGAACACCACACGCCCCGCATCCGAGCGCCTCAATACCGGGTCGAGTGTGCGGATCAGGCGCCAGTTGGCCGACAGGTTGATGTCGATCACCTCGCTCCAGGCATCGACGGTGACGTGGTGCAGCGGCGAGAGCGGCCCGAGCACACCGGCGTTGCCGATGAAAATGTCGAGCTTTCCCCAGCGCTGAAAGATGGTGGGTCCGAGCTGGTCGATCTTGTCGCCGTTGCCGAGATCGAGCTGCAGCAGCGTCGCCTTGCCGCCACGGCGCCGGATCTCGTCGTCCAGCTCCTCGAGCGCGCCGACGGTGCGCGCCACGAGAATGAGATGGGCGCCGGCCTCGGCAAGTCCGAGGGCGACGGCGCGGCCTATGCCGCGCGAGGCGCCGGTGACGAGGGCGAGACGATCCTTGAGGATTTTTTTCTGCGTCATGGTGCTGTCTGCCGCGGTCTCGACGATCGCTCCCGTGAACCGGGAGCGGGTAACGGGAGAGCTATAGGCCAAGGGCGGTCCCGGCAACCCCGGTCAACCGCCGCTTCGGGCCTATCGGTCCGAAGGCTGAATCGTCTGTCTCAGGAAGACGTCTGAAATTTAGCTCTTCGCCTTGGTGTGGGGAGGGCCCTCAGCCCACCTCGGCCAGCAACGACAACTGCCGCGGAATCGCATGGCCGCTCTTGTCCGTGAGCGGCGTCGGGTATTCGCCGGTAAAGCAGTGATCGGTGAACTGCGGGCTGCGGTTGTCGCGACCGTCGAACCCGACGGCGCGATAGATGCCGTCAACCGACAGGAACGCGAGGCTGTCGACGCCGAGGAACTCGCGCATGCCGGCGAGATCCTTCTGCGCGGCGAGAAGATCGGCGCTGTCGGGCGTATCGATGCCGTAATAATCAGGGTGGGTGATCGGGGGCGAGGAGATGCGCATGTGCACTTCGCGCGCGCCCGATTCGTACATGAGCTTGGCGATCTTCTTCGATGTGGTGCCGCGCACGACGCTGTCGTCGACGAGCACGATACGCTTGCCGCGAATGATGCTGGCGTTGGCCGAGTGTTTCAGCTTCACGCCGAGATCGCGGATGCGCTGCTCGGGGGCGATGAAGGTGCGGCCGACGTAGTGGTTGCGGATGATGCCCAATTCGAACGGGACATTGGAAGCTTGCGCGAATCCGATCGCGGCGGGAACGCCGGAGTCCGGTATCGGCACGATGACGTCCACGTCCGCGGGCGCTTCCTGTGCGAGCTGCACACCCATCTGCTTGCGGATATCATAAACAGTTCGCCCGCCGATCACGCTGTCAGGGCGGGCGAAGTAGATATATTCGAAGATGCAGGGCCGGGCGGGGCGAATCGGGAAGGGCCGGTGGCTCTCGATGCCGTCTTTGGTGATGACCACCACTTCGCCGTTGTCGACCTCGCGGATGAACTCGGCGCCGACCATGTCGAGCGCACACGTCTCCGATGCGAGCACGTAGGCGGAACCGAGGCGGCCGAGGACGAGCGGGCGAATGCCGACAGGGTCGCGCGCGCCGATCAACATGTCGTTGGTGAGGCCAACGAGGGCATAGGCGCCTTCGATCTGGCGGATGGCATCCACGAAGCGCTCGACGATGCGGCGCTTATTGGAGCGGGAGAGAAGGTGCAGGATGACCTCCGTGTCGGAGGTCGACTGACAGATGGCGCCGGTGGAGATCAGCTCCTGGCGCACCGTCAGAGCGTTGGTGAGATTGCCGTTGTGGGCAACGGCGAAGCCGCCCGTGTCGATGTCGGCGAAGAGCGGCTGCACATTGCGGAGCACGGCATCGCCGCAGGTCGAATAGCGATTGTGGCCGATGGCGATGTGACCGGCGAGGCGCTCGATCACGTTGGCGCGGGAGAAGTTGTCGCCGACGAGGCCCATGCGGCGCTCGGAGTGGAACTGCTGGCCGTCATAGGAGACGATGCCGCAGGCTTCCTGGCCCCGGTGCTGCAGCGCGTGGAGGCCGAGGGCGGTGAGGGCGCCCGCATCGGGGTGTCCAAAAATGCCGAAGACCCCGCATTCCTCGCGGAGTCTGTCGTCACCGTACCGCAGATAACCGGGTCCGCGGAGTTTGGCATCCTCGCCAAAGCATCGCGTGGCCTCGAGCTCTTGGTTCATCGTCACCTCCCGCTGGTGCCGCTCCGCTGCCCGATGTGTGAACGCACATTAACGCCGGCCAATGCCGCTGGATCAGCTCGCGTGCACCCGCCACGTGACAGAAATATGATATCTTCCCGCCGCTTCAAGCGCCAATTCGTCGCTTCGGCGAATTTCCAGTGAACCCTGTTGCTGAGGCTGCGCCGGCTGCTCCTCCTGGCCGGGAGGGGCCGTCAGGGACGAGGGCATGTATGCCTCGAGCACGTAGCGGATCGAATCCCCGGTGCCCTTGATGTAGGGCAGCGTCTTGGCCTCCCGGACCCAAGGGAAATGCTGTTCCTGATTGGGGAAGAAGGCCTCGTAGAACATGTAGGGAATGACGATCAGGATAAAGCCGCGC
>Ga0182746_1000561_pt1 | contig 47602 bp, 35 predicted proteins | sample eDN3rd30CBELigOP_FD_128881 | JGI IMG/M metagenome (GOLD analysis project Ga0182746, IMG submission 128881) | Enriched Organic Plus compost microbial communities from Emeryville, California, USA - eDNA 3rd pass 30_C BE-Lig OP (version 2) (version 2) ...
ATCATGGCGTAGACGCCGCTGTCGCCGCGACGGCCGCGCGCGGGCCCGACGCCTGCCCCAGCGGTGACCCATGGGTCCGCCGCGCCTGGGCGCAGGTCGTTGAACCGGCCAGAATGCGTCCAGCCGCCGACCGTCACGGTTCCAGGCATGGTCCTGCCATGCGCCCCGAGGCCATAGGCGTAAGCCGCTTCCGCGATGATGAAGGGCGGGTCGCTGGTGCGGAAGTTCGTTCCCGTGCGGTTGAGCCGCTGCGGGTCGGCGTCCCCGCGTCCGACGCCGGCCGGATCGCCATTGAACAGGCCGACCTGGAAAGAGAAATGCCTGTTCGGCGTATATTTGGCCCGGATGCCCGGCGTCGCGAGAGGATAAGCCGGGCCGCCCCCGGGCAGGTTGGCGGCGAGGCCCGCCGGCCAGCCGAAGGTTCCATTGATGAACAGCGTGGCTGTCTGGCTGACGGCGAACTCCGTGTCGGCTGCGAGTTGCCCGGCGCGGATGCTCAGGACGTCACTGAACAGCTTCTGCTCTAACCAGAGTTCGTAAAGACGGGTTGACGGCAGGGCTTCAAGGCCACTCACCGTGAGCACGGCGCCGACATGGGAGCGCGACAGCCCGGCGCCGTGAATCTGGTACAGGTTGGCGTGGATGCTCGCCCCGCCCCAGCCCAGCAGCCTGTCGAGATCCGCGTCAGCCTGAAGCTCGAGGCGGCCATCGTAGGCGCCGCCGCGCCGCATGCCGCCCGAGGCGTCGCCCAGGACCTCGCCGATATAGGTGAGGCTGTAACTGAGGCCGCGCTTCAGCAGCCAGGCGCGCATGCCGCCCGGATCGCCCCGGGGACCGAGGATGTCCTGAATGGAGGTGGTCAGATTGGCGGAAGGCTCGGCGGAGCTTTCCGGTTGGGCGACGGAGGTCTGGATATCGCCGCCCGCGCCATCGGTATTTTTGACGAATGGCGTTTCGGACGCGATGCGCCGTTCCGGGGCCGGCGCCGCGGGTTGCGCGTTCGCCGGCATGATGGCGGCGACAAGGACGCCGCACAAGGTTGCAAGGGGCCGGATCCAGGTCACGCAAAACTCTCTGGCGAATTCTCCGGCAAGATATTCTCAGCCCGCCGCACAGGCCCCTGCGCCCGCCGCCTTGAAGCGCAGCTTTATAACATGCGTGTGACAGCAAGCCGGAGCAAGCCAGCCGGTTGGTTGCGCCATGCCGAACCGTTCGCCGACCTGGCGACGCGGACGGACCTAAGGGAAACTGTATCACGTGGGGCCACGCAACCTGGGGGACCTGGTTCAGGGACCGGGCCGGGGGTGCGCGCCGCCGGCCCGCCCGCAGCCAGCCTTCCCCCTGAAAGCAGAAGGGCCGGCGCAGGCCAGCCCTTCCCCTGTCGATATCTGGAGCGTGCGCTCAGAAGCGGACGGCGAAATTGCCCTTCACCGAATTGTCCTGGGCGCGTTCGGCCAGCTGGCCGGTCCACGCCACGCCGAGGGTGACATTGGCGGCGATGTTCATGTCCAGCCCCGCTTCCAGCAGCAGGCTGTTGCGGGCGATGGGCGCGCCCGTGACATTGAAGGAGGAGGCGCCGCCCGCCAGGGACATCCAGCTGCGTGGATCAACGTCGCCGAAGGCATGACGCCAGCCGATCGTGCCGCGCGCGGTGACGGCGTAACCGTTGGCCATGGCGAAGGTGTGCGCGACCCGCGCGCCGAGCGTGGTGAACGCCGTGTTCATGTCGGCGGTCTTGCCCATGAGAGCGGCGGCGCCGCCATACTCGTGGAAGCGGTCGCTGTCCAGGTTAACCCACGCCACGTTCAGGAACGGCTCGACAGCCGTGGCGCCAAAGCGGGCCGCATAGCTGGTTTCGCCGAACACCTGGGCGATGCCGGAGCGGTAAGAGCTGCGCGTGCTGTCGGCAAAGCCAGGGAAGGCGACGCCGCGGCGGGCATCGGCGTCGTTCCAGGTGTAGGCCGCGCCGAAGCGCACGCCGATGGCGCCAAACGTGCTGCCGCCGTACAGGGCCAGGTGGTAGCTGTCCACCGAGGCGGAGGAAAGCCGCTGGTCCACGTCCACCGAGGTGCGGGCGTAGCCGGCCGCGAGGCCCAGGCGCCAGGTGTCGAACACCGGCGCGTCGACGCCAGCGAGGAAGCCGGCGGAAGAGCGCTCGGCCCTGGCGCTGGCGCCATGGGCGGCGCTGGCGTGACCCCAGGAGCCAAAACCCTGGCCCCAGACCGTAGCGTTGAGGCCTGTGATTGCCTGGGTGCGGGCGCTGTTCGCCGTTGCGACGGAGCCGCCAAACGCCTGAAGCAGGCGATTGTTCACGGCGTCGCGCACCTGGTGGCTGTCCTCGACCAGGGCGCCGGCGAGCGAGGCGTGGGCCTCGCCGGAGATCGCGTCAAACGCCTGGCGGGCGCCCGTCGCGGAGGTTTGCAGCGCAACCTGTCCGAACAGCGCGTTGGTCACCGGCAGGCGATCGATGGCGCTCGCCGCGGCGGCCTGGTTGGGGGTCAACGCCACGGAGGCCATCGCGATATTGCTGCGGCCGACCGTGACGTAGGCATTGTGCGCGTCATAGCTCAGCGACGGCGCGAGGAAGATGTATCCCGCGCCATTCGCCCAGGCGGCGCCGTCGAAGGTCGTGCCGCCGAAGCCGCCGCCCGCGGTCACGATGGTGTAGGGGGTTCCGATAAGGAAGCCGCCATTGGCCGGCCAGGACGAGACCTCGACCCGGCCCGCGAGGCTGGCGACGCCAGCCACGGCGATCAGGTCCGACTGACCGGCGGCGTTGATCTCCGCCCGGTAAACGGAGGTTCCGGCCAGATTGAGGTTGCCGCCGACCTGGACGAGGCCGATCGAGTTGCCAGGCGTCACGACGCCCTGGTTGGTGAGATTGCCGGCAATGCGCCAGTTGCCGCCCTGGACCGAGGACGCGTCCACATCGACGTTTCCGCCAACGATGATCGGCGCGCCAACCGATCCGCCAGTCGATGATGACTGGCCGGTCAGGGCGACGTCGCCGCCAATGATCGCGCCGCCTGGACCGAAGGTCACCTGGGTCTGGCTGACGGACAGATCACCTTCGATGACGGTGCCGTCGCCGAAGTTCATCACGCCGCCGCTCTGGTGCGAGGTGAAGTTGCGGACGCCGTAGGCCACGCCGCTCCAGCTCGCCTCGGCGCCCAGCTCCACGTCGGTATAGCCGGTGGTCTTCCCGCCCTGGTCAATGATGTCGCCGCGCGAGGTCGAACCGTCGGCCAGGGTCAGCGAAACCTTGCCGCTGTCGCCGCCGGCGCCGCTGCGGTCAACAGCGAGCAGCACGCCAGAAGCGCTGTCGAGTTGCGCGCCGGGACCCACCAGGACGCCAACGCTCTGGTCAGCCTTGCTGAACGAGGTGGCGATTGTCGCGGTGGCGCCCTGAACGACGACGTTGTTCAGCACCAGCGTGGCGTTGTTCCGGGTGCGGATGGCCGCGTCCTGCGCCGACGCAATGGAGCCGCCGTTGACCGTGGCCGTCGCGTCATCGGCGAGCGCCAGGCCCGCGCCGCCCACGCCGCGCGCCATGAGCGAGCCGCCCGTCATGTTGATCTGGCCGCCCTTTTCGGCAACGGCGCCATGGGCGTTTTCGCCCGAGACAGCAATCGCGGTGTTGGCAAGGTTGATGACGCCGCCGGTCGCGCCGGCCCGGTCGTTGTTGGCGACGACGCCATGGGCGCTGGCGCCCGTGGTGGCGATGCTGGAATTGGCGAGGTCGATGCGGCTTTCGCTTTCGACCTGCGCGCCGAAGCTGGTTTCGCCGGATGTGGTGATGGCGACGCCGCTGGCGTTAATGACGCCGGCGTCGACGGCGTGCAGGCCAAGGGCGTAAACGCCGCCGGTGGCGATATTGCCGCCGGTGAGATTGATGGTTCCGGCGCTGCCTGTTGGGTAGGTCGGGCTGGTGGTGCCATTGGCGCCAGTCTGCACCGCGTGGGCTTTGAGGCCTGTGGTGGTGATGTCGGCGCTGCTGTTGATGACGGCGCCCTTGTCAGCCAGCAGGCCGTAGGCGCGCTCACCGCTGGTGGTGATCTTTCCGCCGTTAAGCGTGGCTTCAGAACCGGCTCCGGTGGCGTAAACGCCATAGGCGCTCTTCTGTTGCGTGCTGATGGAGCCGCCGGTCATGTTGGCAGAGCCGCCCGCCGCTACGACCAGGCCCATGGCGTTGGCGCCGGTGACGGTGATCGCGGTGTTGGTGAGGTTGATGACGCCGCCGGTGGCGCCCGCGCGATCGTTATTGGCGACGACGCCATGGGCGCCGGCGCCCGTGGTGGCGATGCTGGAATTGGCGAGGTCGATGCGGCTTTCGCTTTCGACCTGCGCGCCGAAGCTGGTTGCGCCGGATGTGGTAATGGCGACGCCGCTGGCGTTGATGAAGCCGGCGTCGACGGCGTGCAGGCCAAGGGCGTAAACGCCGCTGGTGGCGATATGGCCGCCGGTCACATTCACAGTTCCGGCGCTGCCGGTGGGGTAGGTGGCCCCGCCGGTGCCATTGGCGCCGGCCTTGACCGCGTGGGCGCGATCACCTGCCGTGGTGATGTCGGCGCTGCTGTTGATGACGGCGCCGTTGTCGGCGAGCAGGCCGAAGGCGCGCTGGCCCTGGGTGTTGACGGAGCCGCCGTTGAGCGTGGCTTCGGAACCGGCGCCGGTGGCGTAAACGCCATAGGCCCAGTCTTGCGTCGTGCCGATAGAGCCGCCAGTCACATTGGCGACGCCGCCCCTTTCAACGCGCACGCCATTGCCGCCAACGGTCGTGATGGTGGTGTTCGTCAGGTTGATGGAGCCGCCGGCCGCCTCGGGGCGATCATTGTTGGCCAGCACGCCATGGCTGCCGCCAACCGTCGTGATGCTGGAGTTGGAAATGGAGATCGTGCTGTTGCTTTCAGCGTGCGCGCCTGGACTGTTGGAGCCCAGTGTCTCGATTGTCACGCCATTGGCGGTGATAACGCCCGAATCGACGGCGTGCAGACCGACCGCATAGTCGCCGTTGGTAACGATGCTGCCGCCAGTCAACGTAATGCTTCCGGCGCTGGAACCGTTGTAGGTTCCGCTGCCCGTGCCATTGAGGCCGGCCTGAACGGCATGGCCGCGGTCGCCAGACATGGTGATGTCCGCGCCGTTGGTGATAACACCGCCATTGCCGGCAAGCAGGCCAAAGCCGCGCTGCGACGTCGAGCTGGAAGCGTAGAGATCGCCGCTGATAACTGTGGCGGAGCCACCGTTCGTCGCATAGACGGCCCGTCCGCCGGGGCCAGCATGAATGTCGACATTGCTGTAAGGGCCGACGGTCTGGCCATTGGCGACAATCGGCGTGGTGACTGAAGCAGGATCGGCATAGGCGACGCTGATTCCGGAAGTTATGGACATCACCGCCGATGACGCCAACAGAAGCGCCCGGCGCCGACGAAGCGCATTTGCCGCTAGATTCCGGCGCGCGATCGTACCGCTGTCAGTCATAAGAATTATACCCCATACCCCGATTAGGATTCGAGTCATGGCCATTTGGCCAGATTGTGTCAACGGTGAATGGAAGCATCAGGAAACGCGCCAGGGGGCGTATGAATTTTGACACAACCAAAACAAGCACATCTGGCGGTGGTTGCGTGAACGCGCGCAGGGTTTCTATGAAAATCAAATTATACATATTATTAATATAAGGTAAATATACATTAATATTCACTTATCATAATAATTTTGCAAATATTAATACGCGTGAATACCTGTTATGGCGCAACAGTGCCCGGGGGTTTGACAGGTCAGGGTTCGCGTGTCCGATGTCACAGATGTCGCCGCAGCAGGACGGCGCGTTGCCCCAGGCCATGCGAGAACCGTGCGGTCACGCGCCATTCGGCGCCATCTCCCCAGCTGGCGCATGCTGCCGCGAACGGTTCTCACCTGACGCGGCGTCATGCGCCAGCAGGCGTCAGCGCCTAAAGCAGGTCGAGACTTCCCAGAGCCAGGGCCTGGCGGGCGGGGCGCTCTGCCATCACGGCGAACATCTCGTCGCCGCGCTCCGTGCGCGCCACGCTCATGGATGCGAACACCGCCATGAAGTAGCCGCTGAGGGCGCCGATGCGGTAATCGGTCCACAAGCCGTCAATATCCGGCGCGACGCCCGCGGCCGAGAGGGCGTCGATCCAGTGTTCAAAGGCTGGCCGGTCCGCCGCGGCGCGCGCGTCGGGATCCGCGATGCTGGTGCCGACCAGGTAAGCGATGTCGGTGGCGCCGCTGCCGCGTCCCAGGGTCTGCCAGTCAACCAGCCAGCATTGTGGGGCATCCGGCGCAAACAGCACGTTGTCGATGCGCAAATCGCCGTGGACCAGGGCGCGCGCCGCGTGCGCCCGGGTCAAATAGGCGTCCAGGCGCTGGACGAGGCCGGCGCCGAGATCGAGGACCCCGGGCGCCAGCCGGCTGGCGTAGCGCTCCCTGAAACCTTCATAGAACCTGGGGAACAGCGCCCGAACGGTATCGCCGCTGTCCCGCGCCAGCCAGGGCAGCTGGTCCAGACGCGGATCGTTCCATAATAACGCATGCAGCCGCGCCGCGGCCGTGATGCAGGGTTTCAGGCCCGCCAGCCCCTGTCCGGCCAGCTGGTCGCCCTGCCGGGCGGGCGCGAGATCTGACAGGATCAGGATGAAATCAATCTGGTTGGGCGCGATGTCGGCGTGGTGGCAAACCGGCGCGGGCACGCCGCTTCCGGCCGCAAGCTCCCGGTACCAGCTGACTTCCTTCACGTAGGTTCCGGTCAACGCCGCGATATTTCGGCTGGCCTCATCATGGCTGGGACATTTGGCGATAACGCTGGCGGGGCCTGCCCCGGCGTCGCGCCAGTCGAGCGTCAGGCGAAAACTGTCGCACATCTGGCCGGTGCCGACCCTTTCCGCGGAAAAACCGCGCAGGGCGCCGGCGCCGCGTCCCAGCGCCGTCGCCAGCCACGCCGGGCTCATGGTTTCGGGAGTGGTGGGGAAGCTCATGGCGCCGGCTCCATCAGGCCGGACAGCCCCGTGGGCGCGTGCGGGCCAACGAACAGCTGTTCCAGCACGCCAACGCCCAGGCGTTCAGCGCCGTCGCCGCCCAGCCGGGCGGTGACAGGCGCCTGGATGTGCATGGCCAGCGGATTGGTCCAGTTCCGGCCAGCTTCATCCAGCGCATCGTGCGCCACGGCAAGGTCCGGGCCGTGGTCAAGGCCATGGCCCCATTCCGGGTGGGCGTAACCGAGGCCGCTCATGGCGAACACCGGTCCCGTGGGCGTGAGCGTCAGGACGCGGCCAGGCTCAAGCTCTGCGCGAAGCCGGGCGATGCGGCGCGTCCCGGCCTGCCAGTCAATGGAGAACGCCGTTGCGTCGTAGTGATGTTCGGCCCCGCCGTCGACGGCAATGACCGCCCGCCGGTTCCATGCCTGGCCCGCGCCGTCGTCATTGGTGTGGAAGAACAGTGAACGGTCATCGAAGTTACACGGCGTCCACAACCAGAAGAACTGGGAAAAATTGCCCTCCGGCGGCGGCTGGGGCTCGCGCGCGCCAACCGGGCGGATGCCCCAGCTGCGATCGCGCGTGCCGCTCCAGCCGGGGCCCGCCGCCACGCGCGCGCCGTCCACCGACAGCCAACCCCGCCAGTGGCCGTTCTGGGTCATGCGCGTGTAATCCATGAACAGGCGCGTGCCGTTGCGGCGGATGAAACGGGGTTCCTCGATAGGGAAATGCCGGCCGGTGAACGTCAGCTCCGCCGCAAGCGGGCCATCGTTGGCGGCGATGCGCAGGGTGATCACTTCCAGCGGCGCGTCGATGGAAATGGCGATGGGGCCGACCGTCAGATCGAGCCGCTCCCCGGCGGAACGGCGGCTGGCGCGCAGATTGTACTGGACGCCGCCGCTCAGCACGCAGAAGGCGGCGTCGACAATGCCAAGCTGCGGATAAAAACCCATGGCGGCGGCGAAGAACACCGACCCGTCCGGGCTGTAACCGTTGAAGAAATAGCGATCGTAGAAATTGCGATCCGTTCCGGCGAACGCGACAGGCTCGCTGGTTTGATGCAATGGAAAATCATCGCCCCTGGTCAGCATTTCCTCATCCCTTTCTTCTGAACTGATTTTATTTTTTGTTTCCTGGCCGGAGCAGTCATTTCAGCCAGGCTCCGCATTTTATTCCACACGCCGGCAGTTGGCGCGCTATATTTCCCTGCAAGGCAAATACGATGCGGCGACATGACGATGGTTACGCCGGAGCCATTCGCGGGTGCGGCGTCCCGGTGAGAAACGGCCGTTGGGTTCCCCAGGGGTCCTGTTTCCGCCGGTGTCCGTGAAGGTGGGCGGGCTCGCGGAGCCTTGGGGCAGAAAAAGCCGTAAATTCAGGGTCATGGTGGAATTTCGCTCGCGTCAGGCCCTCAGCCTGCTTTGGCTTCGTCAACCTGGCCAGCTTCGGGCGTCAGGGCGTCAGGGCGGCCAGGGCGCCCGTCGCCCGGGCGAAGTGCACGACCTGACGTCCGATCGTCTGCAACTGGGCGCGGGCGCCGGCGTCGAGGCCGGAATCCGGCTGGGCGGTGTTGACGGCGCCGCCGAGCGGCGTGGGCCAGCCGCGCAAGGCATGGACGACGGAACGCAGGCTGACCAGCGTTGAGCCCGTGGCCTGCCACCCGGCGGCGCAGGCGATGCACCCGACCGCGCGGTTTTCAAGATAGGGCCGCGGGCTGTCGCGCAGGTCCTCGACGTAATCGAGCGCGTTCTTCACGAGCCCTGAAACGATGCCGTGGTAGCCGGGCGAGGCGATCACGAGGCCCTGGCAACGCGCCACGAGGCTCACGAAGCGCGCGGCCTTTGGCGAGCGCCCAGGATCGTGCGGCGCATACATGGGAAAGTCGAGGTCTTCGCCCACCAGCGCGATGGTTTCGGCGCCGGCTTCGGCGGCGCTGTCGAGGGCGATGCGCAGCGCCCTCTCGGTGGAGGAGCCCGGGCGGGTCGTGCCGCCGACGCCAAGGATCAGCGGGCGTTTCCAGTCCGGCGGATGCGTCATGTTCATGCACCGTCTCCGGCGTGCGGCCGCGCGCCGGGCAGGCTGGCCAGCAGGCTCCCCGGGGGCGGATATGAAGATGGATTGCGCGCGGCAGCGGCCGCGGGCCTCCGGCCCGGGGCCGCCGGCAGCGGGGGCGTTACTGGGCGGCTTCGGGCTTGTCGCCCATGCCCATGGCCTGGAGGATTTCCGGGCTGATGTTGTCTGCGCCCTTTTCGGCGATGTGCCGGGCGACGCGCGCGCCCACCGCCTGCACCTGCTGGCCAAGGAATGCAGCGTGATTGTCCCGCGCCCAGTTCATGGAGGCTTCGCGGTTGACGTTGAGCTGCTGGAACCTTGGCGCGACGTAACGGGCGAACAGCTCATAGGACTTTTTGGTATTGTCCCAACTGGCCCAGTTGTGGGCGAGGTGCAGATAGGCGCCGAAACCGCCCGACTGGGCCACGAGGCGCTCGATCTGGGCGATGGCGTCGTCCGGCGTGCCAATCACCGCCAGGCCCGTCGCGTTCATGGCGTCAACCGGATCCACCCCTGCCTCAACCGAAATTGGCAACGCGGCCACCTCGCGGAAGTAGAACAGCCATTTTTCCAGGCCGAACTGCACGTTGGCCCGGGCCTGCTCGCGGGTTTCCGCGATGTGCATGGGGCCGACCAGTCGCCAGGCGTTACGGTCCATGGCCTTGCCATGATCGGCGGCGGTCTGCTCCCCGATCGCCCAGTTGGACGACAGGGCGTTGAAGCCGCCGGCGCTTGTCGCGCCCAGCGACAGGATGGCGGCGCCATGGCGCCCGGCCGCCCGCGCGCCGGTGGGCGACACCTGACTGGCGACGGCGATCTCCACGGACGGGCGGGAGTATGGCGTCATCTGCAGGCGCGCGTCCTGCAGGGTGAACCAGTCGGTCTTGCGGTTGACCGTTTCGCCGCGCAGCAGCGGAACCAGCGCGTCCAGCGCCTCGTCCATCATGTCGCGCTGCTTCGCCACCTCGATGCCCATCATGTAGGCGTCGGAGGGCAGGGCGCCGGGACCCACGCCGAACATCACCCGGCCGCGGGTGATGTGGTCGAGCTGGTTGATGCGGTCAGCCAGCATCAACGGATGGTGATAGCTGAGCGATGAGACGCCGGTGCCGAGGCGGATATGCCGGGTGCGCTCCGCCACGGTGGCGATGAACAGCTCCGGGCTGGCGATCAGTTCATAACCGGCGGAATGGTGCTCGCCGATCCACGCTTCTTCGTAGCCGAGCCGGTCGAGCCACTGCACCAGCTCAATATCCCGCTCAAGCGCGAGCGTTGGATTCTCGTCCGGCGGATGGAACGGGGCGATGAAGGCGCCAAAACGCAATCTGGCTGGCAACGACGTGGACATGAGCAACCTCCCCTGGCGCCTGCGCCGTGCCGGCAGGTCGCCGCCTGTTGATCTGTGGGAGGGCCGCCCGCGCTGGCGCCCGCCAGCAGGGGTCCGCTGCCGGGTCCCGGTCGCCGGAAGCCGGAACAGCGCGCCTGACGCCGCAGGCCCTGAGCCATGCGGATGCAGCGTGGGAAGAACGTTGTCGCAGGGTTATCCGGACGCGCCGGCGGCGCGGCCCGGGCCAGCGAACATCATATCCTCCAGGCGGGTCCTCCACGCGGGCGTCATCTGCGGACGCTCCCCGATGTTCAAACGCTATGGCGAACGCATCAAGTAGTCAATCGTGACTAGAAAATTTGCCGTCATGCGATAACGGCCTTGCCAGCGGCCGTGACTTGCAAGCAGGAGTGACTCGCCGGACGTTTGACCGCTGGTGACGGTGATGCGGGCAGGGATGCGGCGGCGTCGCCGGCAATCTGCTATGACCGGGCGGTTGAAGACGCAAACCGTGAACAGGCTGATGACTGCGCAGCACAGGGACAGACGGGCCGGGATGACTGGCGATGGGGATGTTCTGGTCGACGCCAGGCGTCGGGCGCTGACGCCCCGGGGCCGGGATACGCGACGGCGGCTGCTGGAGGCGACGGTTTCCTGCCTTAACGCCGTCGGCTATTCGGCGACCACAACCCAGGCGGTTACCGAGGCGGCCGGGGTGAGCCGGGGCTCCCTGCTGCACCAGTTCCAGACCCGCACCCACATGATGGCGGCGGCGGCGGGGTTCGCCATGACCGGGATGATCGATTCTGGTCGCAGGCGGTTTGCCGTGCTGGAGGAGCCCGTCGCCCGTCTCCGCGCCCTTTGCCGGATTATCGAGGACGTTCAGCGTGAGCCGGCGGCGTTCGCGTTGAACGAGATCCTTCTCGCCGCCCGCTGGGAGCCGGAGCTGGCGGCCTGCCTGCGCCCGCTGGCCGAAAACATCGAACGCGTGATGGACGCCGACATCGTGCGCATGGCGGCGGAAGCCGGCGTCGCGGACCCGGAGCCGCTGCGGGTCCGCGCGCGCGCGCTGATCGCCGCCATGCGCGGTTTTTCGATGGAGCTGATGTTCAACGCCGACCGGGCGGCGATCCACCAGGCCATCCGCATGACCCGGGCCGATTACGACGATTTCCTGTCGCGCACGCTGGAAAACGTCGCCTGAGGTCCGGCGCCGCCAGAGGTCGTCTGGCGGTGGACGGGTCAGTTGGTCTCGGAGTTATCAGTGATGATCGCGCCGAAGCGGACCCAGCGCGCGCCATCGAAGCGCATCATCTGCATCTGCCTGTTGACCTTGTAGCTGTTCGCTGTCGCCGTCGTGATGCCGGGCAGCATCAGATCCGGGTCAAAGCCCTGGATGTTGGTGACCTGTTTCATGATGTTGTCACGGGTCAGCTCGTCGCCAGCCTGGCCAAGAATATGCACCAGCAGTTTCGCCGCCATGTAACCGTACATGGCGATGCCGCTGTTGGGGTCCTCGCCGGGCATCCATTGCGCCATGAACGCCTTGAACCGCTTCATGCCCGGATCATCCGCCCACTGGGCGTCGGTCGGGTCCTTGACGTAGGTCGCCGAGATGATGCCCCGGGCGTTGTCGAAGCCCGCCGGCCGCAGGGTTTCGCTGGGCGCGCTGTTGCTGTCGATGATGTAAACCGGCTTCCAGCCGATCTGCGCCACCTTGCGGATGGCCTGGGCGCCGAATTTCGGTGAGGTGACGGCGAACAGCACGTCCGCGCCGGTATTGCGGAGCTTCACGATCTGTGAATCGATGGTCGGGTCGGCCAGCTCGTAGGGCTCCTCGGCGACAATCATGGTCCGGGCCTGGTCGCCAAGCCCCTCTTTCAGGCCGTTGAGGTAATCACGCCCCTGATCATCGTTCTGGTACAGCACGCCGATCCGGGCGGCCGGATGCTCCTTCAGAAGATAAGCGGCGTATATCTTCGCCTCTGATTTGAAGCCGGGGTTGAACGCCGTTGTCCATGGATAGTTTTTGGGGTCGGTGAACCGGGCGGCGCCTGTTGAAACCAGCAACTGGGGGATTTTTCGGGCGTTCAGATATTTCTGAACCGCCGCATTGGCCGGCGCGCCAATGATTTGGAACGTGGTGAGCACCTCATCCTGCTCTACCAGACGCCGCACGTGCTCGACGGTTTTGGGGGGATTATAGGCGTCGTCATACTGGATCAGATTGACCTTGCGTCCTTTCACGCCGCCCTGCGCATTGATCATGCGGATATAGGCGGCCTCGGCGCGGCCGATCAGCCCATAGGCGGAGGCCGGGCCGCTCATCGGCACGGTCTGGCCAATGCGGATTTCCGCGTCGCTGGCGCCCGTATCGTAATTTTTTGTGGTGGCCCACGCTGCGGCGTTCGCCCAGAACATGCCCGCGACAAGCGCGAGGCATGCTGGAAGCCCGGAAGACTTCATGAGGTTTCCTCTCCTTGCAGGCGCGGTCTTCGCCGCGTCCAAAAAAACTAGTCAGCAACGCCTGGGCTGTCGATCCCAATTGTGCTGGCGGGAGCGAAACGGCCCCGGGGGCGAAGCGTCGGTTGCGCCGTGGCCGACGCCAGGCGGCGCCGGGCAACGGCAGGGGACACCCGGCCCAAAGGGCGCCGCGGGATTGACGTCAGGGAACGCCCGTGCAGCATGCGCGCCAACACAAGTGCTTGATGACAGGGATGGAAACGCGATGAATCTGGATGATTTGCCGCTCCGGGACGTATCGCCAGCGCACCGCTTTGATGCTGGACGACTTGAAAGCTATCTGGCGGCGCGAATTGCGAATTTCGGCGCGAACATGACCGTTCGCCAGTTTGCCGGCGGCGCCTCCAATCCGACATTTCTGTTATCGACAGCGGCGACCGGCGGCGACCGGCGCTTCGTCCTGCGCAAGAAGCCGCCGGGCAAGCTGCTGGCCAGCGCCCACCAGGTCGACCGCGAACACCGGGCCATGCAGGCGCTGGCGCAGACCGACGTGCCCGTGCCCGTCATGCGCCACTATTGCGATGACCCGGAGCTGATCGGCACGGAATTCTACGTCATGGATTTTCTGGATGGCCGCGTGTTCCGGGATGCAAGCCTGCCGGAACTTTCGCCGGCGGAACGGGCAGCGGTGTATGACGGTCTGAACGATGCGCTCGCCCGGCTGCACCAGGTTGACTACAACGCGGTCGGTCTTGGTGATTTTGGCCGCAGCGGCGGCTTCTTCGCGCGTCAGCTCAAGCGCTGGACAAAGCAGTATCGGGACGCCCAGACCGAGGACATCCCTGCCATGGAGCGCCTGCTGGAGGAACTGCCGGCCCATATTCCGGCCGATGACGCCTCAACCATTGCCCATGGCGACTACCGTCTCGGCAACGTCATGTTCCATCCCACGGAGCCGCGCGTCATCGCGGTGCTCGACTGGGAGCTGTCGACCATTGGCCACCCGCTCGCGGACCTCGGTTTCAACTGCTTCATGTGGCACACCGATTCCGTCGAACTCGGCAGCCTGAAGCATGTTGATTTTGCCCGGAGCGGCATTCCGACTGAAGCGGAATATGTCGCCGCCTATTGCCGTCGCACCGGACGCGCCGGCATCGACGACTGGAATTTCTATCTGGCGTTCGCGGCGTTCCGTCTGGCGTCGATCACCCAGGGCGTCTACCGCCGTGCGCTCGACGGCAACATTTCCACCGAGCGCGCGGTCGTCAACGGCGCCCAGGACATGTCAGCGGTCGCACTGGCGCTGCTCCACCGCGCGCCGCAGTTCTGAGTGAGGCCCTGAAGCCAGATCCGTTCAACGGAACGGGTTCTGGCCTGGTCTGACTGGCAGCGTTTCCGGCCGGAAGCAGCCTCTTTCCACCGAAAGCGCTCTGGCTGACCCGGTTATGGCGACGCATGCAAAAAGCCCCGGGCGCTGGCCCGGGGCTTTCTTGCTTCACCGGCGAAAGGCGGCGCGGGCGCCGCCCGGCCTGGATCAGATGTTGATCTCGTAGCGGCCGACGACCATGTGGTGCACCTCGTCCGGGCCATCGGCGAAGCGCAGGTGGCGCACGTCGGTGTACAGCTCGGACAGCGGGAACCACTGGGAGACGCCGGCGGCGCCGTGGATCTGCATGGCCTGGTCGATAATGCGGCAGGCCTTCTCCGGCACCATGGCCTTCACCATGCTGACCCAGACGCGCGCTTCCTTGTTGCCGAGCACGTCCATGGCCTTGGCGGCCTTCAGCACCATCAGGCGCATGGCCTCGATCTCGATGCGGGCGCGGGAGATGTGCTCGAGGTTGCCGCCAAGCAGGGCCAGCTTCTGACCGAAAGCTTCACGGCTGTTGCCGCGCTCCACCATCAGGTCCAGCGCCTTCTCGGCCTTGCCGATGGTGCGCATGCAGTGGTGGATGCGGCCCGGGCCAAGGCGAACCTGCGAGATCTCGAAGCCGCGACCTTCGCCGAGCAGGATGTTCTCCTTCGGCACGCGCACATTGTTGAAGCGGATGTGCATGTGGCCGCGCGGCGCATGGTCATGACCAAACACGTGCATCGGGCCGACGATCTCGACGCCTTCCGCGTCAATCGGCACCAGGATCTGCGACTGCTGCTTCGACGGCGGCGCGTCCGGGCTGGTCTTGACCATGGTGATCATGATCTTGCAGCGCGGGTCGCCGGCGCCGGAGATGTAGAACTTCTCGCCGTTGATGACCCACTCGTCGCCATCAAGCACGGCGGTGGTGCTGACGTTCTTGGCGTCGGAGGAGGCGACGCCCGGCTCGGTCATGGCGTAAGCCGAGCGGATCTCGCCATTGAGGAGCGGCTCAAGCCACTTCTTCTTCTGCTCAGGCGTGCCGACGCGCTCCAGCACCTCCATGTTGCCGGTGTCCGGGGCCGAGCAGTTCATCACCTCGGACGCAAGCGGGCTCTTGCCCAGCTCGGCGGCGATGTAAGCGTAGTCGAGGTTGCTCAGGCCGACGCCGGATTCCGCGTCCGGCAGGAAGAAGTTCCACAGACCCTCGGCCTTGGCCTGGTCCTTGGCTTTCTGCAGGCACTCAAGCTGGCCCGGGGCGAAACCCCAGCGATCCTTCTTCGTCGCGTCCAGCCGGTAATATTCGACCGACATCGGATCGACGGTGTCGCGGATGAAGCGCTTGACGTGGTCGAACAGCGGCCGCGCCTGCTCCGACATGCGAAGGTCGTTCAGTTCGCTGTCCGGCGACAGGGAATAAGGCGTCTGGCGCGGCGTGTATGCTGCTTTCGTCAATTTGGGTCTCCCTACGTGTTATTGTTCGTACGGCCGGGCGATCGCCCGATGGCGGATGTCGACGCCGCGGCTGCATGCGGGCCACATGCTGCGGGCCAGTCTCTTCTTCACCAGCATATGCGGGCCGGCGACCGGTCCAGTCAAGGTAAATCGATGGCTGATCGAACGGGCTGTACGCGCTGGCGGCTCACCGGTCCGGGCTGGCCCCGGCTTGCCGCGCTTGGCAATTTAACCCATATGGCGGCGCCATCCATCCGGCGTCGCGCGCATCACTGGCATTTTTCGAAAATGGTGTATGGTCGGCTGCGGCTTCGGCATTCCCTGAACGATGACGGGTTGGGCCACGGCGCCAACGGGGACCAAGGCGCCGGCGCCGGGCTGGTGAATGGGGCTGGCGGATACGGGGGATGGATGTGTGATGAGGGCCGGCGCTTTCATGACCTGTGACACGGTGATTCATGGCCGGTTTCTCCACGCCCTGGTCCCGGGGCTGGAGCCTGTTGCGGCATGACGGGCGGTTCTGCGGCTGGCGAGGGGCCGACGCGCCGTTTCATGCGCAAGCGCGAAGCCGTTCTCGATGCGGCCGCCCTTCTGTTCAACCAGCGCGGCATCCGTAACGTCACCCTGGCCGACGTCGCCCGCCGCGTCGGCCTGTCCACCAGCAGCGTAACCTATTACTACAAACGGAAAGACGATCTGGCGCTGGCCTGCATGGGCCGGTCGGTCGAGGTGTTTGAAGAGCTGCTGGCCGTCGCGGAGCAGGCGGGAGGGCCAGAACAGAAAATCACGTCATTCGTCACCGGTTTTTTCCAGCGGCTCGCCGGGATCGCGCGCGGCGAGCGGCCAGACTTTGTAACCTTCTCCGACGTCAGCACCCTCGTTGACGGGCGGACGGACGTTGGCGACAGGCACACCCAGGCGTTCCGGCGCGTCCGCGACCTGCTCGACGGCGCCTGTCCGGCGCCGCTGACCCATGCGGAGCGGAATGCGCGGGCGCACCTGTTGTTCACCCTGACGCAATGGACCCGTTACTGGATCGATCGCCACGAGGTCACCGGCTACCCGCGGGCCGCCCGGCGCGCCGCCGACATCCTGCTGCGCGGCCTTTGCGGCGCAGGCGCCGCATGGGACCCGCCGCCGGTCGCGGCGCTGGCGGCGGCCCCGGCCCCGGATGACGTGTCGCCTGACGCGTTCCTGCGCGCCGCCACGCGGCTGATCAATGAGGAGGGCGCCCGGTTCGCCACGGTTGAGCGCATCTCGTCAGAACTCAAGGTCACGCGGGGTTCGTTCTATCACCACAACGACAATATCGATGATCTTGTCGTCGCGTGTTTTGAGCGCTCGTTCGACGTGATCCGGCGGGCGCAGCAACTCGCAGAAGTGTACCCGGCCGGATGGGAGAAACTGGCGGCGGCCACCGCCGCGCTGGTCCGCTTCCAGCTGTCCGCCGATGGTCCCCTGCTGCGCATGACCGCGCGCAGCCGGCTGCCCGCGCCTGCGGCCGATCACATCTGGCGCACCATGCACCAGCTTTCGGAACACTTCGCCGGGGTGATCGCCGATGGCGTCATTGACGGGTCGATCCGGCCCGTCGATCCGGCCATCGCCGCCCAGATGGTCAGCGGCATGATCAATGCCTCGGCTTCGGCCAGACGGTGGGTCCCGGAGGCGTCGCCGGCCAATGTGGTGGACCTTTATGCGCGACCGCTGTTGATGGGCATCCTGTGTCCGTCGGCGTTTGGCGGGCATGGGGGCGCGCGGCGCGGTTAAGGGCGTCGCGTCGCCCTGTCAGCGACGGTTCATGCGTTCGCGCCGCCGGCGTCCCGCCCCAGCCGGGCGTAGCGGGCGATGTGATAATCGCGCGAACCGAACTGGTTCTCGATCACCGTCGCCCGGCGGAAGTAATGTCCCAGCGGCAATTCCTCGGTCATGCCCATGCCGCCATGCAACTGCACCGCGTTCTGGCCGATGAAGCGCGCTGCCCTGGCGATGGTCGCCTTGGCGGCCGAGGCCGCCCTTGCGCGCTCCGTTGCGTCGGCGCCGAGGCTGGAAGCCAGGATCTGCACGGCGGCGGCGGACTGCTCCAGCTCCATGAACATCTCGACCATGCGGTGTTGCAGGCTCTGGAAATCGGCAAGGGCCTGGCCGAACTGGCGGCGCTGCCGGGTATAGGCGATGGTGTCGTCGAGCATGCGCCGCATGACGCCGAGCGCCTCGGCGCAAAGCGCCGCGATGGCCTCGTCCATGACCGTTTCAAGGACCGGCAGCGCGGCGCCGGCGTCGCCCAGCAGGGCGTCCGCCGTAACGGGGACCTGCTCCAGCACGATATCGGCCGCGCCGCGACCGTCGATCAGCTGGTAGTCGTGGCAGGTCACGCCGCTGGCGTCGCGCCTGATTACGAACAGGGAAATGCCGTCGCGATCGCGCTGACCGCCCGACGTGCGGGCGCTGACCAGCAGGTGCGTCGCCGTGGGCGCGCCCATGACCACGGATTTTTTGCCGTCGATCACCCAGCCGTCGTCGCTGCGGCGCGCGGTCGTGGCGACGTCTTCCAGGGCATAACGGGTGGAGGCGTCGAAGGCGGCCAGTGCGGTGCGAACCTGGCCGGCGAGGACGCCAGCGAGCAGATCGCGCGCCAGCGGCGCGTCGTGGCGGCGCAGCAGGCCCACGCCGATGATGGCCGTTTCGAGGTACGGCTCCAGAACCAGGGCCTTGCCCAGTTCTTCCATGACGACCATCGCATTGGCGACGCCGCCGTCAGCCCCGGGCGCCGCCGCGCCGAGAATCGCCAGGTCTGACGCGAGCCCTGACCACACGGATGGCGAGAAACCGCCTTCCGCAAGGATGGCCCGCCGGCGCCCGAAGCTGTAGTTCGCGCGCAGATACTGCGATGCCGCATGTCTCAACAGGGCCTGTGCCTCGTCTGGCGCGATTGTCATTTCCCACCCGTGGTCGTTCAGTTCGTTATTACGACATGTGCCGGCATTCGCGCGATTGGGCAAGCGGCCGCCAGCGCGCCGCCGTCGCCGCGGCTTGTCGGCGCCCCGCACATGAGGCAAGAGAACTGCAACAGCGCCCGTCAAAAGGGCGCTTGTCAAAAGCATCGGCGGGAAACGCAGCGGAATGGGGCGTCACATGCAGAACCAGGCAATGTCGCGGGGAGTTTCGGGCGAAGCCCTGCATGGCGCGTTCCGCGAGGAGGTGCGCCGGTTTTTGCGGGAGGAGTACCCCCAGGACATTCTGGAGAAGGCGCGCGCCGGCGCGGTGCTGTCGCGGGAGGATCAGATCCGTTCGCAGCAGGCGTTGCAATCGCGGGGCTGGCTCGCGGTGACGTGGCCGGCCGAATATGGCGGTCCAGGCTGGGATCCGGTGCAGCGCTATGTGTTCGAGGATGAGCTTGATCGCGCGGGCGTCCCCACGTTGCAACCAATGGCGCTGATTTACGTGGGCCCGGTGATCTATACCTTCGGCACGGAAGAGCAGAAGCGCCGCTGGCTGCCGGACATCCTGTCCTCGAAAGCCATGTGGGCGCAGGGTTATTCCGAACCGGAATCCGGCTCGGACCTCGCCAGCCTGGGGTTGCGCGCCGAGCGCGACGGCGACCATTATATCCTCAACGGCACGAAAATCTGGACCTCTTACGCCCAGTGGGCGGACTGGATTTTCTGTCTGGCGCGGACCTCGCGCGAGGAGCGGAAGCAGGCGGGCATCAGTTTCATCTGCGCCGAAATGTCGTCGCCAGGCATCACCGTGCATCCCATCGTTTCCATCGACGGTTTCCATCACCTCAACCGGGTGGAGTTCGAGAACGTGCGCGTGCCGGTGGACCAGCGCATTGGCGAGGAAGGCAAGGGCTGGCATTACGCCACCTTCCTGTTGCAGAACGAACGCCTCTCCTACGCCCATGTGTCCCGCCGCAAGGCCGAGCTTGATCAGCTGCGGAAGCTCGCCGCCACCCTGCCGTCGGACTTCGGAGGCGTGATGGCCGATGATCCCGATTTCATCCGCCGTCATGCGGAGAGCGAGATCGCCGTTGGCCTGCTTGAGAAGATGGTGCTGAACGCCCTCATCGCCGCCGACCAGACGACGCCAGCCCAGGTGTCGGTGCTGAAGATCCAGGCCACGGAAATCCAGCAGAAGATCACCGAGCTGGCCATTGATCTGGCGGGCCGCGCCGGCGCCGTGTGGGCGGACCGGGCGCGCGACGGCTGGCGCGAAACCATGCCGCTGGTTCCGGGGTTCGCCGCGCCGGCCATGGGGAGCTACATGTTCGGACGCGCCGTGACGATCTATGGCGGCGCGACGGAGATCCAGAAAAATCTGGTCTGGCGCATGATCGGCAGGTGAGCAGGCCCGGCGGGACGCCCCTGTCGGCTGGAGATGAGCGCCAACGCCGGCCACTGCCGGCGCAGGTTCCGCCATGGCGATTTTCCGGGTAAACAGGCGCCGCCTCGCGTCAGGCGACGCGCCCCCTCGGGCCGGTGGTTTAAATTCCGTTTTGGCTGGATCGCCTTTCGCCTGACGCCCGTATGCCATCTGGAAGAGATCACCGACATGAGCGCGCCCTCCGCTGCGCCTTCCGCCCGGCAGGGCCACGAGGATACCCCCTCCGTTGCTTCGACCTTGCGCGCGCCGGCGGCGCTGACGCGGGAAATTCTGGCCGGCGTGGTGACGGCGCTGGCGCTCGTGCCCGAGGTCATCTCGTTCTCCTTCATCACCGGCGTCGACCCAAAAACGGCGCTGATGTCGTCCATCGTGCTGTGCCTGGTGATGTCCGTCCTCGGCGGCCGCCCGGCCATGGTGACAGCCGCCGCCGGCTCCATCGCCCTGGTGGTCGGACCGATGGTCAAGATGCATGGCGTCGCCTATATCCTGCCCACCATTTTGCTGGCTGGCGTCATCCAGATCATCTTTGGCTTCACCGGCATGGCGCGGCTGGCGCGTTTCATTCCGCGCTCGGTGATGCTCGGCTTCGTTAACGCCCTGGGCGTGCTGATCTTCGCCGCCCAGGTTCCGCACCTGCTCCATGTCCCCTGGGCGGTGTATCCGCTGTTCGCGCTCACCGTGGCGCTGGTGTTGCTGACGCCGCGCGTCACCACGGTGATTCCGGCGCCGCTGGTCGCCATTGTCATCGTCACCGCCATCGCGGTGTTTGGCGGCGTCGCCGCGCCGAATGTCGGCGGCGAGGGCGACATGAGCCCTGGCCTGCCGGGGCTGACGCCGTTCCTTGCGCCGCTGGAATGGCGGACCCTGGCCATCGTCTGGCCCAGCGCCCTGTCCGTCGCCTTTGTCGGACTGCTGGAAACCCTGCTGACCGCCAGGCTGGTGGATGAGATCACCGACACCCGCTCGCACAAGGGCCGGGAGTCCTGGGCGCTCGGCGTCGCCAATATCTGCGCCGGTTTCTGGGGCGGCGTCGCTGGCTGCGCCATGATCGGCCAGACCATCGTCAACGTGAAAATCGGCGCCGCCCGCACGCGGATTTCCACCGTGGCCGCCGGGTTGACCCTGCTGCTGCTGGTCACGGCGCTGAGCAGCGTCATGGCGCGCATTCCCATGGCGGCGCTGGCGGCGGTGATGATGATTGTCGCGGTCACCACCATCGAATGGCGCAGCGTCAATCCGGCGACGTTGCGGCGCATGCCCCGCTCGGAAACCGCGGTGATGCTGCTCACCCTCGGCGTCACCGTCGCCACCGGAAATCTGGCGCTGGGCGTCGCGGCCGGCGTGCTGCTGGCCTTCGCCCTGTTCGCCCGCCGCGTCGCCCACGTGGTCAGCGTCGAGCGCAGCCTGTCGCCGGACGGTCTGGCGGTGCTGTACACGGTCGATGGCCCGCTGTTTTTTGGCAGCAGCAACGACCTGTTCGAGCGTTTCGCCTACGCAGCCGATCCCGCCGACGTCACCATCGACTTCAGCCGCGCCCAGATCTGGGACGCCTCCACCGTCGCGGCCCTGGACGCCATCGCCAGCCGCTATCGCGGCCATGGCGTGGATGTGGCGTTCAGCGGCCTCGATAACCGCAGCTCCGCCTTTCACGCCCGCCTGTCGGGAACGTTGTAAACGGTGGGGCAGATTGGGGGCGGGCAGGTTGGGGCGCCATGGCGCCGCCGCTCATGCGTAGTAATCGGCGCCCCGGCGCAGGCTGCGCCATTGCGCGTCATCGTGCCCGCAAATCACCGTCGCGCCCTGCTGTTCGAGGTCGCGTATGCGCGCGTAACTCGCGAGGCACTTCTCCACGTTCCATGTGTTCTTCGGCGCGAAATTGTCGTCCAGATTGGCTCTGACGCTCACCGCGTCGGAGGCCAGCAGGAACAGGCCGTCCCTGTCGAGGCGCACCAGCGCGGCCATGGCGCCTGGCGTATGTCCAGGCAAATGCACCAGCCGGATCCGGCCATCGCCAAAGACATCGCGCCCGTCGGCGACAGGTTCGACCGGCATGGGATGATCCCAGTCGGCGGGAAGGTAACCCATCTGCACGCCGTCCGGCGCGCGCGCCGCGGCGAGCTCCGCTTCGTGGATGTAGATTTTTGCTTTTGTGAAGAACTGGTTGCAGCCGCAATGGTCGGTGTGAAGATGCGAACACACCACGTGGGAGATGTCGTCCGGCGACAGGCCGACGCATGCGAGGCTGTTCAGGACATGGTCGCCCTCCGCCATGACCGGCGTCATGAAACGCGCCATGCCGCCCCAGCGCGGGATGGCGTCCTTGCCGATGTCGGGGTGGCAACCCGTATCGAACAGCACGTTGCCCCTCTCGTGCCGGAGCAGGATGCAGGACACGGGAAGCTCAAATGTTTCTGCGGGCGCGGCGTACGGGTAATAGATGGCCTTGCGCATGCGCAGGCGGCCGCCTGACAGGATATGCATTTTCATGGGCAGGCGCGTCCCCTGGCTGGTCCGCCGGAAACCGGCGTTTGCTGGCCGCCGGACGGGGCCGGCGCCGGGCAAGCCTTCATGTTCGCGCGATCACCGTCAAGGACGTTTGCCCGGGAGATCCGCCGGCTCCGCGCGGCGCGGTTCAGGCGTCGCGCGCGTCCGCATCAATGTGGAGCGCCCGGCCGGCGCCCAGGCCCAGGAACGCCAGCACCAGGCACAGGACCGCGCAGGTCAGCAGGACGATGGGCCAGCTGTCGGCGAGGTCATGCAGGGCGCCGGCCAGAACCGGCCCGGTGGCGGACATCAGATAGCCAACGGACTGGGTCATGCCCGACAGGCTGGCGGTTTGCGGCGCGGAAGCGGTGCGCAGGCCAATGAAGGCGAGCGCGAGGATGAAGGCGCCGCCGATGCCGAAACCGAAGGCCGCGACCCAAAGCAGCGCCAGGGTCGGGACAAAATGCAATCCGGCCAGGGATGCGAGACTTGTCAGGGCGAGCGCCGCCGCGAGGCTACGCTGGTCGCTCGCCCGTCGCACCAGGGGCGCAATCACAAAACCCGGCAGGGCTGTCGCCAGTTGCATGACGCCATGAAACGAGCCCGCCTCGGCCTGGGAATAGCCGATGCTTGCCAGAATCGATGGAAGCCATGCGCCGATGGCGTAATAGACGAAAGAATTCACACCGAAGAACAGCGTGACCTGCCACGCCAGCGCGGAGCGCCAGACAGCGCCGCCATGCCGGGGCGCGGCGGCGCCCGCCGCCGGAGGCGGGGACCCGCGCAGCTGCGGGGCCCAGACGAGGGCGCTTGCAACCGGCAGGACCAGGAAGGCGCCGAGGGCGATGCGCCAGTCGAATGCCTGCATCAGCGGCACGACCACCGCCGACCCCACGGCCGACGCCACGCCCATGGTTATTGAGTAAATCGCCGTGAGCCCGGTGATCCGGTCGGGAAAATCCCGCTTCAGCAGGCTCGGCAACAGGGTGTTGCCGATGGCGATGCCGGCGCCGAGGACGCCCGTGCCCAAAAACAGCGCCCAGGCCGGCCCCGCCGAACGCACAAGGATCCCGGCCGCCATCACCGCCAGCGCCAGAAACAGCGCCCGCTCCAGCCCCAGCTTCCGCGCCAGCGGGGCTGCGAACGGCGAGACCACGCAAAACGTCAGCAGGGGGAGGGTGATCAGGACGCCGGCCTGGCTCGCGCCCATGCCAAACGCGTCGCGTATGGCGTCCAGCAGGGGGCTGGCGGCCGTGAAGGGCGCGCGGAGATTGGTGGCGACCAGCAATATCCCGGCGATGATCCAGGCGGGGTGAAGAGGGCGGGTTTTCAGGGACATGGCGGCGCGGTCTGGAGGGGGCAGGGGCGGCCGCAACGGCCGCGGCGGACATCAGGTGTTGGCACGTTAGCACTCGCACTGCGCGCCGGATCGGGATATTACGCCATTTTATTGCTGAATCCGGTCAAAACGCATGATCCCGCCGCGCCTCTGCCCTGAGACATTCGATCCGGATGCGGCGCCGCAGACGGTTCTGGCGCTGGATGTTCCGGTGGATGACCAGAAATTTGAACTGCCGATGCACAGTCACCGGAAGGGGCAACTGGCTATCGCCCTGCGCGGCGGCGTGATGTGCCGGACCCAGGACGGCCTGTGGATGGTTCCGCCCGGCGGCGGCGTCTGGATTCCCGGCGGGGTGAGGCACAGTAACCAGGTCACCGTGAACGGCCGCATCTGCCTGTTGTTCATCGATCCCGCGCACGCCGGCCTGCCGGACCATTGCCGCACGCTCTCGCTGACGCCGCTGGCCATCGAGATGGCGAAACATCTGGCGGGCCTGACCTCCAGGGGGGTCACGCCCGACGCCCATGCGGAAAGGATCGCGCTTGTCCTGCTGGAGGAACTGCGGCGGATGGAGGCGTCAGCCCTGCACATGCCCATCCCGGATGATCCGACGCTGATGAAGATCGCCAACGCCCTGATCCGCGCCCCTGACGACCGGAGCACTGTCGGTCAGTGGGCGGCCAGGATGGCGATGAGCGAGCGCACCCTCACGCGGCTGGTGCATGGCAGGACGGCAATGAGCTTCGGGCGCTGGCGCCAGCAGCTTCACATCATCATCGCGCTGCAAAAGCTGGCGTCCGGCATGAGCGTGCAGAATGTGTCGGACAGCCTTGGCTATGGCTCGGTCAGCGCTTTCATCACCATGTTCCGGAATGTCCTGGGGCAGCCGCCCGCCCGTTACATCGCCGCGCACGGCGCCGCGACCCGTCAGGGGGGTGGCGCGGGACGAAAATCCACTGGCTCCGCCTGACCTTGCCCAGGCTCCTGGCCAACACAACGGCCAGCGCGGGCATGGCCGCGATGATGCGGCGCGCGGGCGCGCCGGCGGCAGTCATTTCTGGCGCGGCCGGGCGCCCCGGGTGACAAGACGCGCCGCTTCCAGACGCAGATGCGCGAACGTCGCGTCATCATCGAGCTTTCCGGCCATTCTCAGGACGATCAGGCCGTGCAGCGTGGCCCAGTAGGTCTGGGCGATCACATCGGCGTCGCCCTCCAGCAGGCCCTGGGCGACCATCTCACGCACATAGCCGGTGAGCAGATGGCGCGAGCGCGTCATCGCCTGGCGCAACTCCGGGGTCGTTTCTCCCTCGTCCTGCCCAAAAGCGAAAATCAGCTGGTAGGCCGCTGGCTCCCGGAAGGCGAACGCGGCGTAAGCCTCGCCGATGGCGCGCGAGCGGTCCCACAGGTTCTCCGCGCTGGCGGCGGCCGCCTCGATGCAGTCGGAGAAGCGGTCGTAGGCCGCCGTCCGGGTCGCCGCCAGCAGATCGGTTTTTCCGGGGTAGTAGCGATAGAGGGAGGCGACGGACCAACCCATGTCAGCCGCGATGGCGCGCATGGAGACGCCCGCCGGGCCCTTGCGGGCCATATGCCGCTCCGCCACCACGCGGATGCGTTCACGGACATCGTTGACCTGTTCATCAGTCAGTAAAACCGCCATGGCGCTTGTCATACTGAACGCTGTTCGTTATGGCAAATGTCAAACGCTGTTTAGAATGATTGGAAACGCCGTGAGCGCCAGATACCCGCACATTTTCTCGCCCCTCAAAGTGGGCTCGACGACGATCAAGAACCGCATCCTGATGGGATCGATGCACACCGGCCTTGAGGACGTGGAGAATGCGGCGGAGCGGCTCTCCGCCTATTTCGTGGAGCGCGCCAAAGGCGGCGTCGGCATCATCATCACCGGCGGCATCGGGCCGCATCCCACCGCCGGTAGCGGCGCCAAGCTGCTGGGCGCGGAAGATGTGGCCATGCACCGGCAGGTGACGGACGCGGTGCACGCCGCGGCCGATGACGTGAAAATCGTCATGCAGATCCTGCACAGCGGCCCGCTGGCCCGCACGCCCGCCTGCGTGGCGCCGTCGCCGGTCAAGTCGCGCATCGCCCAGTACCAGCCCGCCGGCCTCGATGAAGCCGGCATCGAGGAGCAGATCGCCGCCTTCGCCAATTGCGCGAAGCTGGCGCAGGAGGCTGGCTACGACGGCGTCGAAATCATTGGCTCCGCCGGCTATCTCATCTCCACCTTCCTGGTCTCCAAAACCAACCTGCGCACGGATCGCTGGGGCGGCGAATGGAGCAACCGCATGCGCTTCCCGCTGGAGATCGTGCGTCGCACCCGCGCGGCGGTCGGGCCGGACTTCATCCTGGTGTTCCGCATCTCGGCGATGGACATGCTGCAGGAGGGCCTTTCCTGGGAGGAGGTCGTCAGCCTCGCCAAAGCGCTTGAGGCTGAGGGCGTGGACGTGATTTCCACGCACTTCTGCTGGCACGAGAGCTTTGTGCCCACCATCGCCACCATGGTGCCGCGCGCCGCTTTCACCCAGGTGACCGGCCGGCTGCGCAAGGAGCTGTCGATCCCGCTCATCACCAGCAACCGCATCAACATGCCGTCGGTGGCGGAAGAGGTGCTGGCGCGCGGCGACGCCGACATCGTGTCGATGGCGCGCCCGATGCTGGCCGACCCGGATCTGGTCAACAAGGCCGCCCAGGGGCGCGAGGACGAGATCAACACCTGCATTGGCTGCAACCAGGCCTGCCTCGATCACACCTTCACCGGCCAGCTGACCACCTGCCTCGTCAATCCGCGCGCCTGCCGCGAAACCGAGCTGACCGTCGCTCCGGCTGGCGCGAAGCGGAAGATCGCCATCGTCGGCGCCGGGCCTGCCGGCCTCGCCTATGCGGTCACTGCCGCAGAGCGCGGCCACGCGGTGACGCTGTTCGACGCCAGTGACGAGATTGGCGGCCAGTTCAATTACGCCAAGCGCATCCCGGGCAAGGAAGAGTTCTACGAGACGCTGCGTTACTATCGCCGGATGATCGATGTGCTCGGCATCGAGCTGAAGCTGGGCGTGCGCGTCGACGTGGACACGGTGCGGGCTGGCGGCTTCGATCATGTGGTGGTGGCCACCGGCATCACCCCGCGCACGCCGCAGATTCCCGGCATCGATCACGGCAAGGTGGTCAGCTACATCGACGTCATCACCGGCAAGGCGCCCGTGGGACAGAAGGTGGCGATCATCGGCGCCGGCGGCATTGGCTTTGACGTGGCCGAACTCATCACCCACGCCGGCAAGAGCAGCGCGCTGGACGTCAATGTCTTCGCGAAGGAATGGGGCATTGATTTCACCAACCACCCGCGCGGCGGCGTCACTGGCGTCACGCCGGAGGTCGCCGCCAGCGGCCGCGAGGTGACGCTGCTGCAGCGCAAGGAAACCCCGGTGGGCCAGGGGCTTGGCCGCACCACTGGCTGGACCCATCGCCTGACGTTGCAGCGTCGCGGCGTGAAGATGATGCGCGGCGTTGAATATGTCGGTATCGACGACGCGGGCCTGCACGCGGTGGTCGGCGGCCAGCCGGAACTGTTCGACGTCGACACGGTGATCGTCTGCGCCGGCCAGGACCCGCTGCGGACGCTGCACGACGCCCTGGGCGAGGCCGGGATTTCGTCCGAACTGGTTGGCGGCGCCTTCGAGGCTGCCGAACTCGACGCCAAACGGGCCATCAAGCAGGCGACCGAGTCAGCGGCGCTGGTCTGACATCCCGGGGCGGCGCGCCCGGCGCCGCCCCATTCACCAGCCATTGCCGCCGCCCCGCAGGCGATGCGCGGCGCGACGGTCGCCCTGGCCCCCCGGCTCTGGGGTTCGACAGGCGCGTCAGGGCGGCGTATTCAGGCCCCTCAACCGGAGCGCCCCATGTCCCTCATCGTTGACCGCCGTGATCTGGACTTCGTCCTGTTTGAAATGCTGGACGCCGGACGTCTGGCTGAACGGCCGCAGTTCGCCCCGTACGACCGCGCCGCCATGGACCAGATTCTCGACACGGCCCAGGCGCTGGCGGAGGAGGTTTTCCTGCCCATCGCGGCGGAGGTGGACGCCAACGAGCCGCGTTTCGTCAACGGCCAGGTGGAGCAGCCGGCCGCGACAGGGGCCGCCCTGCGGGCATGGGCGGACGCGGGGTTTTTCGGGCTGGCGTTTAACGAAGCCGTCGGCGGCCTGCAGGCGCCCTGGACGCTGTACACGGCCGCCACCGGCATGGCGGTGGCCGCCAATACGCCGGTGACCAACTACGCCTTTTTGACTGTCGCCGCCGCGAACCTGCTGAACGCCTTCGGTTCTGAAACGCTGAAGCGCCTGTATCTGCCGGCGATGATTGAAGGGCGCTGGTTCGGCACCATGTGCCTGTCCGAGCCGCAGGCGGGTTCCTCGCTGGGCGATATCCGCACCATGGCCACGCCACGCGGCGACGGAACCTACGCGGTGCGCGGCAACAAGATGTGGATTTCGGGCGGCGAGCAGGCGATCACCGACAATATCGTCCACATGGTGCTGGCGAAGCTGCCGGACGCGCCTCCCGGCTCCAGGGGCATTTCGCTGTTTCTCGTGCCGAAAATGCGCGTTGATGACGACGGGAATATCACTGGCCCCAACAACATCGCGCTGGCTGGCCTCAACCACAAGCTGGGGCAGCGCGCCACCACGAACTGCCTGCTGAATTTCGGCGAGGCGGGCGAAACCATCGGCTGGATGATCGGCGAGCCCAATCGCGGCCTCGAGCAGATGTTCCACATGATGAACGAAGCCCGCATCGGGGTTGGCCACGCCGCCACGATGGCTGGCCTCGCCGGCTACCTCCATTCGGCGGACTATGCCCGCACGCGCCTGCAGGGCCGGCCGGCCGACAACCGCAACCCGGCCAGCCCCCAGGTTCCGATCATCCGCCACGCGGACGTGCGCCGCATGCTCCTGTCCCAGAAGGCCGCCGTCGAGGGCGCCCAGGCGCTCTGCCTGTTCTGTTCGAAGCTGGTGGATGACGCCGCCACGACCACCGACGCGGCCACGCGGGAGCGGGCTGGCAGACTGCTCGGCCTGCTGACGCCGGTGGTCAAGTCCTGGCCGTCGGAGCATTGTCTTGAGGCCAACAAATGGGCCATCCAGATTCTCGGCGGCTACGGCTATACGCGCGATTATCCGCTGGAGCGGCTCTACCGCGACAACCGGCTCAACCATATCCATGAAGGCACGTTCGCCATTCAGGGCATGGACCTGCTCGGACGCAAGATCGGCGCGGACGGGGGCGAAACCCTGCGCGAGATGATCGGCGTGATCCGCCAGACGCTTGGCGGCGCGCGCGCCTTCGCGCAACTCGGCCCGGATTGCGCGCGGATGGACAGCGCCCTGGCGGCGCTTGAAAGCGCGACCCAGGCGTTGCTCGCCTGTCAGGATCCCGAGCGGCGCACCGCCAACGCCACCATCTTCCTCGACGCGTTCGGTCATGTGACGCTTGGCTGGATCTGGCTGTGGCAGGCCAGCCTCGCCGAGGCCCGTCTGGCTGATCCGGCCTTGAGCGCGGCAGACAGGTTGTTTTATCTCGGCAAGCGCCAGGCGTGCCGTTACTTCAGCCTGCACGAATTGCCCCACGCCATTGCCCGTTTCGCCCTGTGCGAGAGCCTGGAGTCGCCGGCGCTCGACTGCGCGCCGGAGATCTTTGGCGAATGACCCTGGCCTGACAGGTTCATTTCAGGGTCGCGACAGGACCCGGTAGATGGTCGCGGCTGACACGCCGAAGCGCCGCGCCACCTGGGAGACGGACTGGCCGTGCTCCCGGACAAGACGGCGAACGCTGTCATGGTGCTCCACCGCGATGGCCACGGGTCTGCCGCGCTGGCCGGGACGCGCGGCCGGCTCCGCCGGTTCCGGGTCAACAGGCGCGGTGACCGGCGTTGGCGTTTCCAGCGCCCGGCCGAGGCATCGGGCCACCGCGACCAGCACGTCGCCAGACACGTTGCCCGGCGCTGGCGGCAGGTCGAGAATCTGGAGCTTTGCCCCCGCGTCGGCCAGCGCTTTGGCCACGTTCATCACCTCGCTCATGGAGGGGCCAAGCCGCTCGACCGATCGCACCAGGAAACTGTCGTGCGGGCGCAGGAAGCCCATGGCCTGCTCCAGGACCAGCGGCCGGTCGGACGGGTTGGAAACAACGAAACAGCGCTCCGCGCCCATGGCGTTCAGGGCGGCGAGGTCGCAGACCGGTTGCTGATCTGTGGTGTGGAAAGACCAACCATAGCCAATTTGCATGGCGTTTTCTCCCCTTGTGTCGGGAAGAACGGTATTCCTGCGGTTGTTTTGCTTGTGTGCGCTATCAAACCTCAGAAAAAGCTGGCGCCAACGACAATTCGCGCCGCGCGGCGGGCAGGGCCCCAGACCGGCCGCGGGTTGGTCGCGTCCCCCTGGCGGCGGGGCCATCAGGCAAGTCGTGGGCCGTCCGCCGCGTCGATCTTCACGCCAGCCTGCTCCAGCGCGATACGAACGGCATGCTGGTTCGACGCCGCCATTTTTCGCGCGCCCCTTTTGAAAAGCGAAATGGTGGCCTGGCTCATCGCCACGGCGTCAGCCAGTTGCCCTGGGGTCCAGTTCCAGCAATTCGCGGGCGGCCCGGCATTGTTGCGGCGTAATGCCGGCGCGCTTGCCCTGGCGCTGTCCTTGCGGGCCGTCCAACGTCAGGCTCCCGTCCGTTTGCGCAGGACGAGGACGAAGAACAGCCCGCCGATGACGCCGGTAACAACGCCGACAGGCAAATCATCCGGCGCGATAATGGTGCGCGAGGCAATGTCCGCCAGCACGAGGAACAGGGCGCCGACCAGCGCGCTCGCTGGCAAAACCACGCGGTTGTCGCCGCCCACCGCCATCCGCACCAGGTGCGGCGTCATCAGGCCGACAAAGCCGATCATGCCGGACACAGAAACCATCACGCCGGTGATGAAAGCGCCCGCCGTCATGTGCAGCAGACGCGCCCGGTTAACGGCGATGCCCAGGGTGGTCGCGGTTTCATCGCCCATGGCCAGCGCGTTCAGGTCGCGCCGTTTCAGCAGGAACCAGCCGCCGCCAACCGCCAGGGCGATGGCGGGGGCCGGCAACACGCCCCAGTCCGCCGCGCCGAAGCCGCCCAGCGTCCAGAACATCACATTGGCGGCGGAGCGCTGGTCCGCGAACAGGATCAGCAGATTGGCGCAGGCGGTGACAACGAACGAGACGGCGACGCCGGACAGGATCAGCCGGTCGGCGGTGGTTGAGCCGGTGAGCCGCGCGATCGACAGGACGATGAGCGTTGCCCCGAGCGCGCCGGCGAAGGCGAAGAGCGGCGTCGTCGCCGGACCCAGAATATCGCCCACATGCAGGATCGCCAGGTTCGCGCCGAACACGGCGCCCGCCGCCACCCCGAGCAGATAGGGGTCCGCCAGCGGGTTGCGCGTGGCGGATTGCATGGCCGCGCCGACCATGCCGAGCCCGGCCCCGACCAGCGCCGCCAGCAGGATGCGCGGCAGGCGCAGGTCCCAGACGATGGCCTCCAGCCCCGGCTTCCAGTACGGCGCGGCGCCCGTGGGCATGATGCGGCTGAGGGTGATGTCCCAGACCTCGGCGAACGGAATGCGGGCGGAGCCGACCGCCAGCGAGCCAGCCATGGCCCCAAGCAGCAGCGCCATGACAAGAAGGCCAGGCGCCAGGGCGCGATGACGGCGGGCGCGCGCCGTCGCCGGCGGCTCAATGGTCGCCATGGAGAAACTCCGCGATTTTCTCGACCGCTGTCACATTGCGGGGCCCAGGGGTCAGTTCGTTGTAGCCGAGGGTCAGGATGCGGCCCTGGCGAAATGCGCGCAGGTCGCGGAGGCCGGGCCGCGAAGCAAGGAAATCCAGCTTGCGCCGGGCGTCGCCCTCGCCGAAATCCATCATGATGATGGCGTCGGGGTCGCGTTCAATGACGCGCTCCCAGCTGACCCGGGTCCAGTTGCCGGGCGTATCGTCGGCCATGTTGCGCCCGCCCGCCGCCTCAATCAGCGCGGTTGGCATCGAATGGGCTCCCGCCGTGCCGGCCGCGCGCCCGATGCTGTCGAAAAGAAACACGACCGGCCGGGGCTTTCCGGTGATTTTTCGGGAAACGGCGGCGATGCGCCGCCGGTAGCCGGCGACAAGCGCCTCCGCCCGCGCCTCGACGCCGAAAATCCGGCCAAGGTTGAGCAGATCCCGGTAGAGAAAATCCAGCGTCGGCTTCTCGCGCCGGCCAATGCGCACGCAACTCTCGGTCAGCTCATAGACGGGGATGCCGAGACGGGCGAGTTTCTCCGGCGTCACTTCACCGCCGACGCGCATGCCATAGCTCCAGCCGGCGAAGTAGAAATCAACGCCCTCGGCCAGCAGGGTTTCGCGATTGGGGTAGCCGCGCTGGATCTGGCGCAATTGCGCCGCTTTTGGAAACAGGTCCTGCGCCGAGGCGCGCATGCGGTCCCTGTGGCCGATGTAGCCAACCATCTGGCCGGCCAGATCCAGCGCCAGCATCATTTCGGTGAGATTGGAATCATACGACACGGCCCGTTGCGGGGGCCGCGCCACGGTGACCATCCGGTCGCAGCTGCGCACGGTGACCGGCGCGGCCAACCCCGCCGACGGCGCGCACAACGCGAGGGCCGCGCCGGCAAGACCGGCAAGATCGGCAAGACCAGCGAGACGGCGAGGCGAGGAGGAAGTTTTGCGTGATCTGGTCATTCGCCGCTTTCCGTCTCGCTGTCAGCGCGCCTTTCCGGCAGCCGGTAATCGAAACGCAGCGACAGGCCGCGCGGCGCGATCTCTGCCTCCACGTCGAAGCTGCTGCGAATGAGCGCCGGCCGCAACGTCTCGGACACGGGGCCGAAGGCCATTTGCCGGCCGGCGCGCAACACCAGCACCTTGCCGGCGACATCGGCCGCCATGTCGAGGTCGTGCAGGGTGGTGACAATGGTCATCCTGAGGCCCCGCAGCAGTTCCACCGCCTCCAGCCGGTGGCGGATGTCCAGGTGGTTGGTGGGCTCGTCGAGCACCAGCACGCCAGGCTGCTGGGCCAGCGCCCGGGCGATCAACACCCGCTGTTTCTCGCCGCCGGAAAGGGTGGCGAAGGCGCGTCCGGCCAGATGGCTGACCTCCATCCGCCGCATCGCCGCCTCAACGGCGCGGGTGCTGGCGGCGCGGCCGGAAAACCCGGCCGCATGCGGCGTGCGGCCGGCATTCACCATCTCCTGGACGGTGAAGGCGAAATCACCCGGCGTTTCCTGCAGCACGGCGGCGATCTTGCGCGCGGCAAGGCGCGGCGATAGCGACCACACGTCAGCCCCATCAACGCGCACCACGCCGGCGACCGGCCGGTGCAGGCGATACAGGCACCGCAACAGCGTCGATTTTCCGGCCCCGTTGGGGCCGACAATGGCGAGCCGCTCGCCCGGCGCCAGCGAAAAGCTGACGCCCGCAATGAGGTGAGGCCGACCCGGCGGCCCCCATGCCAGATCGCTTGCCTCCAGGCCAAGAGCGGCGCCGGGTTCATCCGGCCCGGAGCCTGATCCGGTGTGCGTGGCCGGACGCCGGGTCCAGCCAGGCAACGACCACCGCCTGGCCGCTGATGGTTCTGACGCCTGCGCCATCGCCGTCAGAACCTGACGCGCAACGCCAGCTCCGCGGTGCGCGGCGCGCCGTAGCACCACTGCAAATCGCCGCCAGCGTAAGCGTAAGTCCTGTCGAACAGGTTCTTCACACGGAAGTCGAGGGTGGCGTAATCCGTGGGTTTCCACTGCAGGCTGGCGTTGACCAGCGCATATTCGGGCCTGGAATAGTCGTTGCTGGCCGAGGTGTAGGTCTTGCCGACGTATTGCAGGCCGACCATGGCCTTCCACTGGTCGGCGAAGCCCCAGGTCACCCAGAGATTGGCCACCGCTTCCGGCGCGCCGGCGGGCGTCTTGCCCTTGCGGCTGACGCTAAGGCCGCCAACGGATTCATTGAAGTCGTCATAGCGCGCGTCCAGCAGCGTTCCATTGGCGTCAATCCGCCAGCCCTGGCCAAGCTCAAGCCCCACCGACGCCTCGACGCCGCGGGAGGACTGCTGGCCCACCTGCTGGGTGATGGCGGGATTGTTCGGGTCGCGCGACAGCAGGTCCTTCTTGACGATGTAATAGCCGGCGAGCGTCCACTCCAGGCGGCCATCCCACAGGCTCTGCTTCACGCCCACTTCAACCTGCTGGCCGGAAGAAAGCTTGTATCCGGCGGAGGCGGGCGGCAACGACAGGATCGACGTCACCGGGTCTGAGGCTTCGGAGTACTGGGCGTAGAACGCCAGATTCCTGATGGGCTCGTAGATCGCCCCCACGCGCCAGCCAATGGAGTCCAGCGTGGCGTTGGCCTGCGAACCGTTGCGCAGGTTACGGTAGTCAACTTCCGGGTTGTCGTAACGCAGTCCGGCGACCACCGAGAATGTGTCGGTGACCTTCAGGCGGTTGTCGAGAAACAGTGAATATTGCCGCGTCGTGCTGCGGTACTCGCGGTTGTAAACACCCGTCGTGCCCCAGAACCCGGGGTCGAAACCAAACGGCGTCAGCGAGGGGTTGAGCTTTGGCGCCGCGTAGCCTGTGTTGTTCAGGCGGCTGAAGCGGAAATTGTTGGCGTCAAAGCCGACGACGGTTTCATTGGCCATGCCGAATGGAGTCGTGCGGAACGTGGCGTCGACGCGGCCGCCTGCCTGCTCCTGCTCCTGCTTGATGGCGATCCAGTTGCCGGTTGGCCGGTCGATGAGGCCGGTCGCGGCGTTCCAGCGATAGCTCTCGGCGTTCTGCCAGTAGCGGTTGCTGGTCACGTAATAGCCCACGGCGCGAAGCGAGAACGCCTCATTGGGCGCCCACTCCGCCCGTAGCTGGGTGATGTTGTCGTTGAACCAGATGTCGCTGTCGCGGACGTTGTAGTTCTGCCGGATCCAGGATTTTTCCATGACGCCCGCCGTGCGCAGCGGCGTTCCGAAGTAGCGGCTGGGTTCGTTGTAGCCGCCATCATGGGAGAGGGTGAAGGTAAGGGCGTCGGTGGGCCGCCAGGCCAGCGCGCCCGAGAAAGCCAGGCTTTTGTATTCCCCGCGATCCATCCAGCCATCGCCGCGCACGCCCGAGACGTCGAGGCTGTAGGCGAGATTCTCGTTGATGGGGCCTGCCGAACCGGCGGCAAGGCCGGCTTGCCCGTTGCTGCCAATGAAGACCCGGGCCTCATTGCGGCGGCTGTCGAACAGCGGCTTTTTGGGAATGACGTTGATGGCGCCGCCAATGGCGCCCTCGCCGTACAGCACCGACGCCGGCCCGCGCAGCACGTCGATCTGCGCGACGGTCCAGGTATCGAAGGGGAAGGTGACCGTGCCCTGGCCCGGATAGAGCCTGACGCCGTCATACAGCGTGGTCACCGAAGTGACGCCGGTGAAGCCGCGCGACGAGAAAGACACGAAGCCGTTGCCCGGCGCGCCCATGTAGCTGAAGCCGGTGGCGTTCTGGGTGACGGCTTCCGCCAGGGTGTTCTGGCCGCGCTCGCGGATCACCTTGCCGGAAATGATGTCGACGCTGGCCGGCGTTTCCAGCGGCGTCAGTCCGAGGCGGCTGCCGGCGCTGCTGCGCACATTGAGATTGGGGCCGGCGCCAGGCCCCTGGTCGCCAACCACCGAGATGGGGTCAAGCTCGACGGTGGTTGTTGAGCCGTCCTGCGCGGCGGCTGCGCCGGCGCTGAGAACGGCCGCGATGGCGGCTGCGCTGGAAGTAGCGGCCCGGCGCAAATGGCCGAAATCCGCCAAAGGCGGACAAGAGGGGAAAGCGGACGACATGAGACGCGGCTCCGGCGACAATATTGACGCGTCACCGCGAACTTGCAGTCTCATCGCCCAGCCGCCATGGCAGGGGCAATCCGCCTACCACCGGTGCACCCCGCCCGATGCGTTCGCGTGCGACAACACGTGCGACGGCAGGTCTCCTGGCTCGCGGGTCGTTGCTTCTCACCGCCTTCCCGGAGCCGCTAGGCCAGTGGCGTACAGGTGAGAAACTCGCCGCTTACAGTTGCGGGGGCAGCTGCAGCTTGAGGCCGTGAAGCCGACTGCATTCCCTTTTCATCCCCAAGGGGAACCATCAGGGTGATGGCAATATGGCCGGATGGACGCAAAGACAAGCTGATTTTTCAGATGCGCGCCGGAATGGCGGAGCGGCCTCGGCGAACTCCGATTGGCCCGCATCGGGAAGCCGCATCTTCTCAAACAGATAGGGCGATACGTCCCCGACGCCTGAAAATGCGCCGGGACTGGCGCCGCATGCGTTCGCCTGAAGCGTCAACGCGGGCCGTCAGGGCGATCAGCGCCAGCAGCGACAAGCTCCCCGGGGGCTGGCGGGCGCTGCATGCGGACCGCGCCGTCGGCCGGCGCCTCCAGCCAGTCGATGAACGCCTTCTCCGTCGTCAGCACGACCGGCATGGTCGCCGCCCATCCGGCGCCATCGCCGGGCGACGTCAGCCTCGCGAAAAACGGCGTCTCCTCGAATGACCGCCACAGGCCGGCGAAAGCAGCCACGCCCGCGTTCGCCGGCCGCAGGGCGCCGGATGCGCCGGCGGGGGCGCTGAAGCTGGTGAAGGGGATCAGGCAGCGGTTGGGGCGCTTCAGCCAGGGCCGCCAGAATGTGGAATCGAGGTTTCGCGCGCTGGCGACCAGTTGCTCCCGCCCCGGTGGCGGCGGAAACCCCCAGACCATGGGGGTAATGACCCGGCGCCCGCCGCGCATCCGGATGACCCATGCCGGCCGCCCCGAGGCGACGCCGCCATGCAGATCAAGCGCCGGATGTTCGGGCGTCGCCTGGAAGGCGCGCGCCAGCGCCGCCAGGGAAAGGTCAATGCGATAGGGAGCGGACATGGAGCTGGCGGATATTCCATGCGCCATGGTCAGGCGCGAGCATGTGGGGAGCGGGAATGGTTTGGCAGGCGCGCCCCGGGAGGACCGCCAGCATGCCGCATTAAACCTTCCTTGACCATGCCAGGCGATATTTGCCGCATCCGCACTCTGCCGTTCCGGGGATGCTTCATGTTCGCGCGCCTTTGCATTCTCGCCACGGTCGCCGCCGCATTGGCCACGGTTGCAATGCCGCGGGCGCGGGCCGACGAGCCGGCCTACGGGCCCAACACCCATGAGCGCACGCTCCAGGCGCTGGCGGCCTACCAGAAGATCGCCAGCCAGGGCGGCTGGCCGAAGGCGCCGGCCAGCGTCATGGCGCTGAAGCCGCAGGCGCAGGGGCCGGACGTGACGGCGCTGAAGCAGCGCCTCGTCGCCAGCGGCGATCTGCCCGCCGCCGCGCTGCCGGGGGATGTCTATGACGCGGCCGTAGTCGAAGCGGTGAAGCGCTTCCAGCGCCGGCATGGTTTGTCGACCCTCGGCACGGTTGGGCGCCTGACGCTGAAGGCCATGAACACGCCGGTTGAGACGCGCATCAGCCAGCTCACCGCCACGCTGGAGCGCCTGAAGGGCAATGGCTTCGATTTCGCCCGGCGCTATGTGGTGGTGAACATTCCCGGCGCCAGTGTTGAAGCGGTCGAGGATGGTCAGGTGCGCCAGCGCCATCTCGCCATTGTCGGGCGGCCAGACCGGCCCTCGCCAGTGCTCCAGACCCATATCACGTCGGTGAACCTGAACCCGTACTGGACGGCGCCCATGTCGATCGTGAAGGCCGACATCATTCCGCGCATGCGCAAGGAGCCCGACTTTCTCGCCAAAGCGAACATGAAGCTGATCGGGGCCGGGAACAGGGAGATCGACCCGGCGAGCGTCGACTGGGCGACCCTGGTCAACCCCAATTTTTACGTGCGGCAGGAGCCTGGCCCCACCAATTCGCTGGGCCAGCTCAAGATCGACATGCCCAACGGCGATGCGGTCTACATGCACGATACGCCAAAAAAGCTGCTGTTCCGCAGCGACGTGCGCTTCAACTCATCCGGCTGCGCCCGCATCGAGGGCGTGCGCGATCTCGCCGCCTGGCTGCTGGAAGGAACGGAATGGAGCCGGCAGGCCATCGAGGACGGGATCACCCGGGGAGAGCGCAAGAACATCCTGCTGCGCAAGCCCGTGCCGGTGGCGTGGGTTTACCTGACCGGCTGGCAGGGCGCGGATGGCCAGACCCAGTTCCGCGACGACATTTATGGGCTCGACACCCCCATGGGCGTGGTGCTCTCCACCATCCGGCCGCGCACGCCAAAGTCCAGGGTGATCACCGCCCCGCAGCCCGCCGTCACGCCGGTGACCGCGATCGGCGCCCCGGATTTTCCGGCGAAAACCGCCAGTAACTGACCTTGCCGTTGCAGGGCTGGAACATCAGGGGGCGTCGCGCTGGCGTGGCTGCGGCTCCGCCGGAAACCGCAGTTCCGCCCGCAGGCCGCCGCCGGCGCGGTTTTCCAGATGCAGCTCGCCCTGCATGCGCCGCAGGGCGAGGTCGGCGATGGCGAGGCCAAGGCCACTGCCGGTGATCGTGCGGTTGCGACCACGGAAAAAGCGATCGCGCGCCTTCGGCAATTCGTCCGCCGGGATGCCCGGGCCGTCGTCGTCGATGACGAGGCTGGGCCCATGCGCATCGCGGCGCAGCCAGCAGACGACCGGGCGCTCCGGCGGCGCATGCAGCACGGCGTTTTCCAGCAGGTTTCGCGCCGCCAGCATGAACAGCGTCGCATGCACCGGCAGCATCAGACCGGACAGCCCCGGGTCCAGGGTGATGGCGGCCGCTTTGGGGTGATGCTGGCGGAGATCGTCGGCCAGCGCCTGCAATGTTCTGCCGGCGTCGAGATCGCCGCCGTCGTGGCCAAAGGCGCCGCTTTCGGTATTGGTCAGATCGGTCAGCTGCCGCACCAGCCGTGAAGTCCGGTCGACGCCGGTGACGATCTGGCGCAACGCATTGTCGCGCACGGTTGCGTCGCCGTGCCCCAGGGCGATCTGCGCCTGGGTTTTCAGGCCGGCGATCGGCGTGCGCAGTTCGTGGGCGGCGAAGGCGGTGAAGTCGCGTTCGTGCGCCCGGGCCGCCGCCACACGCGCGAACAGCCCGTTAAGGGCGCGGATCATTGGCCGTATCTCGGATGGGCTGTCATTGTCGGGCAGGGGGCTGAGATCGGTGGCGGGCCGCGCCGCCAGCGATCGCGCCATGGCGCTGAGCGGCGCCAGCCCCCGTTTGAGGCTGAGCCAGATCAACCCCGCAAGAACCGGCAGAATGAGCAAAGCCGGCAGGGCCAGACCACGGATCACATCGGCGATCAGCCGGTCGCGCACGCGCATGTTGTCGCCGACCAGCACGCGCATGCCGAGCGCCCTGTTCTCCACCGCATAGACCCGCCAGGTTTCGCCGTTCACCTGGGTGACGGAAAAGCCGGCGCCGCGATCGGTCAGCGGTTGCGCCGGCGCGCCCTCCGAGCGACCGACAAGCCCCCCGTCCATGGCCCATATCTGGCAGGAGAGCTGGCGCTCATAGGGTGCGTGCATGGCGGCGATTTCGGCGTTGCGGGCGGCCTTGCCGGCGTCCAGACCCTTTCTGCCATCGACATCCTGGCGGGTGAGCAGCGAGCTGACCATGCGCGCCGCCTCGCTCAGGCGGGCGTCGAGCACCCGCTCCACCTGGGCGCGCGTGTCGAGGTAGATCCAGGCGATCGCCGACAGCCAGACGACGCCAGTGGTGAGCAGCAGGATCAGGAACAGCCGCGCGCGGATCGACGTCATGGCGCGGCCTCCATCAGCCGGTAGCCAACGCCGCGCACGGTTTCGATCACGCCGGCTCCCAGCTTGGCGCGCAGGTTATGAATGTGCACTTCGATGGCGTTGCTGCCAATTTCCTCCTGCCAGCCATACAGCCGCTCCTCCAGCTGCGATTTTGACAGAACCTGTCCCGGCCGGTCGATCAGGGCGTGCAGAATGGCGAATTCCCGGCGGGACAGGCGCACCGCGTCCCCCGCCCGGCTGACGGTCATCGCCGCGGGATCAAGCATGACGTCGCGCCATTGCACGCTTGCGGTCGCCCGGCCAGCGGCCCGGCGGATCAGGGCGCGCAGGCGCGCGGCCACCTCATCCAGATCGAACGGCTTGCCCAGATAGTCATCGGCGCCGGCGTCGAGCCCGGCGATGCGGTCTGGCACGCTGTCACGGGCTGTCAGCAACAACACCGGCGTCGGCAGCTGGCGGGCTCGCGCCTCGGCGAGCACGTCGAGGCCCGAACCATCGGGCAGCATCAGGTCCAGCACCACGGCGTCGAAGGCGGCGGCGCGCAGGGCGGCCGAGGCGTCGGCGCAGGTGGCGACGGTTTCCACGGTGAAGCCGGCCAGACCAAGGCCGACCTGCAGACCGTCCATCAAAACCTCGTCGTCCTCAACAACCAGCACGCGCATGGCGCCTCACATCGTTCCAGCCCGCTGGCAATCACCCCGGCCACCTTAAGCCAGCCTTAAGCTGAAAGGTCCGCAAAGCGGCAGGGCGGTCCCGGGTTCGTCATCCGCCAGACAGAAGGAGCATGAGAATGACTGTTACGCGACGCGGCGCAATCCTGGGCAGCGCGTCCCTGGCGATGGGCGGTGTTTTCGCCGCGCTGCCGGCGGCGGGCCCGTCCGTTCTCGCCAGCGAGATCGAGGTCACCAAGGAGATGATCCTCAACGATCCGGCGGCGCCGGTCGGCGGCAATCCCCGGGGCGACGTCACCATCGTCAACTTCACCGATTATAACTGCCCCTATTGCAAGAAGGTTGCGCCGGTGCTGGCGCGCGTCATTCGCGAGGATGGCAAGATCCGCCATGTCTACAAGGACTGGCCGGTGATCCGCCCCACCTCCATCGACGGCGCGCAACTCGCCATCGCCGCCAAATATCAGGGCCGCTATGAGATGGCCCACGCGGCCCTGATGAAAATCCCCGGCAGCGGCGTCACGCGGGAACAGATGCGCGCCGCCCTCGCGGCGGCGGGGATCGACATGAAGCAGCTGGACGCCGACCTCGCCGGCCGTCGCGCCGATATCGACGCGCTCATCAAGCGCAACATGGCGCAGGGCGACGCCCTTGGGCTGACCGGGACGCCGAGCTTCCTTATCGGCCCGTTCCGCGCCTCCACGCTCGACTACCAGAGCTTTCGCCAGGCCATCGCCGATGCGCGCGCCAAACAGGCGGAAGCGAAATAAAGCCGCGACGCCGCGCATTGCGGCAGGGCGGGCCCTTAAGCCGGCCTTAAGTCGCGGCGTCGAGGTCTTGGCCCATGTTGGATCTGCGTCGGGAGTTCACCTTGTCTCAAACCTTGCCCTGGCGGCGCCTCGCCGGCGCGCTGCTGGTCATGCTGGGCTGGCTGTCCGGCGCGCCCGCCACCGCCCAAGGCCCGGGCGCGGGAACGCGGCCCCTGCCGGCCGATCAGGCATTCCAGCTGTCGGCGGAGCGGCGCCATGACGGCGGCGTCCGCTTTGTATGGACGATCGCGCCCGGTTATTACCTGTACAAGGACAAGTTCGCCTTCCGGCGCGGCGGCGTCGATCTGCCCACGCCCGGGCTGCGGGGCGAGGCCAGTACGCTGGATGATCCGACGTTTGGCGTCACGACGGTGTTGCGCAACCGTGTCGAAGCCGAGGTTTCCTTGCCTGACGGAGGCGCCGGGGCCGTGGAGGTCCGGCATCAGGGATGCCAGGAGAACGGGATTTGCTATCCGCCGGCGGTCCGGCAGGTCGACCTCGCGACGCTCGCGGTTTCCGCGGCTCCCCGGCCAGCGGCGCCCATGGCGGACGCCTGGTCCGCGCCCGCGGCGAAAGCCCCGCCTGCCGCCGTCATCGCCGTGGACGATGACGGCGGCATGGTCAACGGGCTGCTGAAGCGGGGCGGCGCGCTGGTCGTGCTGGGCAGCTTCATGCTGTTCGGCGTGCTGCTGGCGTTTACCCCTTGCGTGTTTCCCATGTATCCGATCCTGGCCGGCGCCATCGCGCGCCAGGGCGAAGCGATCACGGCATGGCGCGGGTTTTCGCTGTCGCTCGCCTATGTGATCGCCATGGCGGCGGCTTTCGGCCTGCTTGGCGTGGCCGCCGCGTGGTCCGGTCAGAACCTGCAGATGGCGTTGCAGTCGCCGCCGGCCATCGTTGCTGTCTCGGCCCTGTTTGTGGCGCTTGCCCTGTCGATGTTCGGCCTGTTCGAGATGCAATTGCCGGCCGCCTGGGTCAATGCGCTGGGCGGCCTGGGCCACGGGCGGCGCGGCTCGCTGGCCTCCGCCGGGCTGCTGGGCTTCACCTCGGCGCTGATCGTTGGCCCGTGCGTGACCGCGCCGCTGGCCGGCGCCCTGATCTACATCGCGCAAACAGGCGACGTTGTCCTCGGCGCGGCGGCGCTTTTCGCCCTGGGTCTTGGCAAGGGCGTTCCGCTCGTGGCTTTCGGTGCGCTTGGCCCCAGGGCGCTGCCCAGGCCCGGCCCCTGGATGGCGCGGGCGCGCCAGGGCTTTGGCTTTATCTTTATCGCCACCGCCATCTGGATGCTGTCGCGGATTATCCCGGCCGAAGCGGGGCTGGCGTTGTGGTCCGCCCTGGCGATCGGTCTGGCGGTCTGGCTTGGCGCATTTGAGGCGAGCCGGCCTGACGCGGGGCCATATGCCCGCGTCGCCAGGGCCGCCGGGCTCGTCGCGGCGCTCTATGGCGTCATTCTCGGCGTCGGCGCGGCGACGGGCGCCGGCGATCCGCTGCGTCCGCTCGCGCGTCTCGCGGCGCGCGGCGGCGAACCTGTTCAGGCCGGAGAGCGCGCCTTCCACACGGTCGACAGCGAGACGGCCCTGCGGGCGCGGATGGCGGCGGCCAAAGACCGGCCGAGCCTGCTTTACGTCACCGCCGACTGGTGCGTCGCCTGCTCGGTCATCGAGCGCGCCGTGCTGCCGGACGCCGCCGTCCAGTCCGCGCTGGGCCCATTCAATCTGATCAGGCTCGACGTCAGCGACAATGCGCCGGAGCAGCAGGAACTGATGCGAAGCCTGCAGGTGGCGGGGCCCCCGACGATGATCTTCGTCTCTCCTGAGGGTCGGGAGGCGTCCGGGACCCGGCTGGTGGGGGATGTGACGCGCGCGACGCTGCTGGCCTCGGCTGGCAAGGTGGAGGCGGCCCGGTGAACGCTGTCAGCATTGGTCCGCTGGTGTTCGCGTCCGACAGGCTGGCGGCGATTCTCGGCATATGCGCCTTCATGATCGCGGCGGCGATCCTCGCCCGGCGGATGGACCGCGCCATCAGCGCCTTTGCCAGCTGGGCGCTGGTCGTCGGGCTCGTCGCGGCCCGGCTGGGCCATGTGGCCTTGCACTGGCGCAGCTTCGCGGACGAACCCTGGCGTATGTTCGCCATCTGGCAGGGCGGTTTCGAGCCGCTCGCTGGCCTTGCCGGCGTGCTGCTGGCCGGCGCCCTGACAATCCGCTCATCCGTTGCAGGCATTGGCGCGGCGGCGGCCCTCGGCGTCGGGCTGTTTGTCTGGGCCGGCGCCGGCGCGCTGACGCAAGCGACGCTCGGCCAGCCAGCGCCGGCGGTGGCGCTCGAGCAACTCGACGGTCCGCCCATGGCGATCAGCGATGCGGCGGGAAAACCGGCCGTCGTCAATCTCTGGGCCAGCTGGTGTCCGCCCTGCCGCAGGGAAATGCCGCTGCTGGCGGAGACGGCGGCGCGCCGCGCGGACGTGACCTTCCTTTTCGTCAACCAGGGGGAGGAAGCGGCGACGATCCGCCGCTATCTGGCGCGCGACAGGATTTCCCTGGGAAAAATCCTGCGCGACCAGTCGATGCAGATAGCGCGCCACTACGGCGTCCCTGGTCTTCCGGTCACGTTGTTCCTGCGGCCAGACGGGACGCTCGCCTCGCTGCATGTGGGCGAGATCTCCCGCGAAGCGCTCGAGGCGGGCATCGACCGGATCGCCACCGTCCGCTGAGCGCCGCTCCCCAGTTCTTCAAACGCCATTGCGAAGGCATTTCATGACCATTTCCATCAGGGGCGGCGCGCTCCACGCCGCGATCATCAGCCTGGCGCTGGCCGGCTGCACGACCACATCCAATACCGTCTCCCAGGGGCAGCCGCAGCTGGACCCGCAGCGCGCCCTGGCGGTTGCAACCTACGCCGAACAGACGGATGGAAAATTCCCCATCCCGGCGGTCGACGTGACGCAGATGGAGACGCGCAATATCCGGCGGCAGGTCGATTATCCGACGCAACATCCACCGGGGACTGTCATCGTCGACACGAAAAACCGCTTTATCTACCTGGTCCAGGAGAACGGCAGGGCCATGCGTTACGGCGTCGGCGTTGGTCAGGAGGGGCTCGCGTTCAAGGGCAACGCCGAAATTGGCCTCAAGCGCGCGTGGCCGAACTGGGCGCCCACCTCCAACATGATCGCCCGTCAGCCGAAGCGCTATGGACCCGTGGCGGGCGGCGTGAAGGGCGGGCCGGAGAACCCGCTGGGCGCCCGCGCGCTTTATCTTTACCGGAATGGCAAGGACACCCTGTTCCGCATTCACGGCACCAATGAACCGGAAACCATCGGCCAGGCCATGTCCTCCGGGTGCATCCGCATGATGAACCAGGACGTCATCGATCTTTACAGCCGTGTCCCGGCCGGATCGAAGGTCGTGGTGTTGTAACGCCCCGCACGCACGCACGCCGCGCCCGCCCCGCCCGGGCCAGCCGCGCCCGGCGTCGCCGGGCGAGGGCGCTCTGGTTCATGCCCCGGTTCCGTTACCCGCGCTGGCCGCCGCCCGGATGAAGCCCGTCATGGCCTCGGCGATCAGCGGCGCGGTGCGTTGATCCTCAAGGGTGAAGGGTCCCGGGTTGACCTGGACAATATTGTTCAGCGTGCCAAACAGCATCTGGAACGCCAGCCTGACCCTGAGTATCGCGCTGTCATGCGTTTCCGACGGCAGGAACGCGAGTATGCGCGGCAGGGCGCACGAAATGTTCAGCTCGCCCATCTCCCGCAGCGGCGTCCACATGTCGCGCTCGCCGTTCGCCCGGCGCAGCGAGGCCCTCACCAGGCCCTCATGGCGTCGGTACCAGACAATGGAGCCCTTCGCGATGGACCCGATGAGCTGGTCCAGGGTCTCCCATGACCCATTCTCATAACTTTTGAGAATTCCCTGCCGGGCCCCCGCCACGACAATGCGTTGCAGCGCGTTGACAAACGCCTCCTTGTTTTCAAAGCGGCTGTAAAAGGCGCCGACCGTCGATCCGGTGCGCTGGCAAAGCGTTTCGATCGACAACCCATCGAAATCAACGTCATTCAGCAGGGCGAGCCCCTCGTTGAACAGCCTGATCACCAGCTCGCGGCTGCGCGCCTGATGGGCTGGCCGCATGCCGTCTGCGGCGAAGCCTTCCAGCATGCCTGCGTTCAACACATTGCGAACGGGAAGCGTGTTCATGCGCTTGACAGCTTTCAAATCAGAATTATCATTCTTAAAAATAAGAATGTGAATTATGGTTCTTTAGAGAACCTGAAGCGAGGGAACAATGCGTAATCACCATATCGATATCAACCCAACCTCAGGCGCCCTTGGCGCGGTCATCGAAGGCGTTGACCTGTCCCAGCCGCTCGCGGATGCGGCGGTGGCGGAAATGCGCAACGCCCTGAACGAACATGGGGTGATCTTCTTTCGCGACCAGAAGCTGACGCCTGAACAGCACATTGCCTTTGCCGAGCGGTTTGGTGAGATCGACATCAACCGTTTCTTCAAGGCGACGTCGGGTTATCCGCAGATCGCGGAGGTGCGCAAGGAGCCGGGCCAGAAAACCAACATCGGCGGCGACTGGCATACGGATCACTCCTATGACCAGATTCCGGCCCTCGGCTCCATCCTGCTGGCGCGCGATACGCCGACCCGCGGGGGCGACACGGTTTTCGCCTGCATGAACCGGGCCTATGAAGCGCTCTCCGATGGGCTGAAGAGCGTTCTCGAAGGGTTGCAGGCCGTCCATTCCAGCCGGCATGTGTTTGGCGACAAGTCGGCTTACGCCAAAGACTCCGACGGTCGTCTCGGCAACGCCGGGGCGGCGACGCAGGACGCGGTGCACCCGGTTGTGTTGCGACACCCGGAGAGCGGCAAAAAGATCCTGTTTGTCAATCCGGGCTTCACCACGCAGTTCGTCGGCTGGACGCCGCGCGAAAGCGCGCCGCTCCTCAGCTACCTTTACGCCCACGCTTCCCGCCCCGAGTTCCAGTATCGCTTCCAGTGGGGCGAGGGCTCCATCGCCTTCTGGGACAACCGCTCCACCTGGCACTACGCCGTCAACGACTATGACGGCGAGCGGCGTCTGATGCACCGCATCACCATCGGCGGATCGCCGCTCGTCTGACGGGCCACGATCGCGGCGTCGCGCCTTCGGTGGAAAGGCCGGCGCCGGTCTGCGGCGGGCAAATCGCCTGCCCGGGACGTTCGCAGCCATGCCGCGAACGCCAGCTCACGACGCGGACAGGAAAAAATCATGACGCGAGGGGGAAACCATGAGGAAGGCGATATGGGCCGGGGCGCTGCTGGCGACGGGGATTGCCGCGCTGGGCGCCGGCGTGAGGGAAGCCAAGGCCGAAACCGTGGTCCGGATTCAGGATTATCCGGGTCTGGGCAACCTGCTGTACCGGGTTGCGGCCGCGAAAGGCTTTTGCGCGAAGCACGGCGTTCGCTGCGAGATGCAGCCGATCCCGGCGGCGCCGCTGGGCATGCAGGCGCTGCTGGCGAAAAGCATCGATGTGGCGCTGCCGCCGCCGGAGGTTGCCATCAATGCGGCCATCAAGGGGGCCGATATCCGGGTGATCGGCAGCGGAGCCCAGCGTAATCCATTCCAGGTCGTGGTTCGTCCTGACCTGGACGTGCCCGACGGCAATGATGATTTCAAGCCGATGATGCTGGCCCTGAAGGGCAAGAAGATCGGTGTGCCGGCCCGGGGCGCCGGCGGCGAGCTGCTGTTCGTTCAGCTCGCGAATCTCGCGGGCCTGAAGGCCAGCGACTACACCTTCGTCTCGGTTGGCGCGCCCAACACGTCCTATGGCGCGCTCAAATCGCAGCAGATCGACGCCAGCATGACCTTCGAGCCTTCGGCGTCCATCTGTGAGGTCATCAAGGACTGCAAGGTCGTTTATGTGGGATCGCGGGCAACCGGGCCGAAGGAGATCACCGGAACCAACGGCGCCTCGACGCTGCTCGTCGTCACCAAAGACCTGATCGCTCGCTCGCCGGAGACAGTCAGGGCCATCGTCGCGGCTGGCAATGACGCCGAAGCGTTCATGCAGGATCCGGCGAACCTCAAAGAGGTTATCGCCATTGCCAGCCAGAACGCGAAGATCAACATCCCGCGCGGCGACGAGGTGCTGACGACGTCCGTCACCTCGCGCGTCCCCTCGTTCAAAATGGCGCTGTCCCGCCCGGCCCTGAAGCAGGTTGTGGCGAACATGATCGCGACCGGGCAACTGGCGAAGCCATTCGACACGGATGGTTTCGTGTATGACGCGGCTGTGAAGCCGGGGGGTGGTCAATGAGCCGGCCCGCCGTCGCGCCTGGAGCGCAATTCGAGGGGCTCACCCAGCCACCGCTGGCCCAGGCTCCGCCGACCCATGAACCTGCCCATGAGCCACTTGCCCATGAGCCGCTTGCCGCCGTGGACCTGCCGCCAACCATCGCCATCCGCGACCTGACCATGCGTTTCGGCGCGGGAACGGCGGACGCCGTGCTCGCCGTCGACAATG